>JAABUP010002011.1_pt1 | contig 41074 bp, 31 predicted proteins | sample 5559201 | NCBI WGS metagenome assembly JAABUP01 (sample SAMN10711887, study PRJNA513373) | rock metagenome | isolation source: Antarctica rocks | place: Antarctica | reverse complement strand
ACAGTTTTGCCTTATTTGCCTGACTGCGATATTTGCTACCCATAAGAAAATGTTATCTGCGCTTAAATATATCATCTTTCAATTGAGTTGCGGCTGAAAACTGGAGGTAACCTTGAATCGAATGTAAAGGTGCGTGTACGAACTATCATCTGTCTGTGTTCTTTGACCCGCACAACTGAAGCCTCTGAAAAGTACACATGTTTATGCTCAACTCATGAGAGTAGGTCAATTCCGAGTACTCTCTGAGAGCCATGAGCACCACCACTGCCGTCAGCAAACACCCACCCTACGAAGCCCCTCGAAGCGGCTGGTTATCCACGATCCCGTCCTCATGGGTCCCATACGCCGAACTGATGCGACTCGATCGCCCAAATGGGTTTTGGTACTTCTACCTTCCTCACCTATTTGGGACTCTCCACGCAGGGGCCAACCAACACCTTCCCGTCACGTCACTCTTCCTCGCGAACCTCATTCTCATTCCCGGCACCCTCCTCATGCGTGGCGCAACCTGTACTTGGAACGATGCCGTCGATGCCCCCTTTGACCGGCTGGTTCCCCGCTGCCGGAATCGCCCAGTCGCTCGTGGTGCCGTCTCCTCGCAGGCAGCCTACATCTTTACTAGCTTTCTATCGCTTCTCAGCCTCGCTATGTTAATGGCCCTGCCTCGATACAGTATACTCTACGCCCTGCCTGCCATTGCGGGCTGGGCGCTCTACCCTCTCGCCAAGCGCGTCACCTACTACCCACAGGTAGTACTCGGCTTCCCTATGGCATGGGGTGTGTTTATGGGAGCCGTCGCTGTGGGTGCAAACCCGTTTGCTATATGTCAAATAGATAACATGGCGGAACACAAGACGGACGTCTCTATGTACCCCCTTTACGCATCCAACGTCCTGTGGACGCTCTTTTACGAAATTATCTACAGTCACCAAGACGTAGGTGATGACACCAAGGCTGGTGTGAAAAACATTGTTCTCTTGTATCGCGGACGTACAAAACCGCTACTTATTAAGCTTGCCATCGGCCAGGTGCTCCTGCTTGCGGCGGCAGGCTTCCTAGCCGAAGCCGGGCTATTCTATTGGATGTGCGCGGTTTTCGGGACGGCGGGAACGTCGGTGCTGATTATTGCAAAGGTGAACTTGGATGTACCAGAAGATTGTGACTGGTGGTTCAAATACGGTTGCTGCGGTCTGACTGGGGGTGTTATATCATTAGGACTGTCAGGCGACTATGTAACCACGATGTGGGGGCCATGAGGTAAGTCCCAAAACGTGGATCCAAATTACCTGGGTTCGTCTTGATGCACTTTGGCCGGCTGCGTGGCTCGCGATATTGACGAGTGGGCGTGCCATTATGCTCCACGTATCGGGGGACAACATTTCTTACTTTCCTAATTTTTGATTATCTTCTTCCGCACCTCCACATCTTCACCCTCTTCATATGCTCGCTTCTTCTCGCTCGCTCCATTTAAGATTGTGAGTGCCCTCTCAGCCGTTGCTTTAGCATCAAAGTCCCACATCCACCTTTGGAATCCAGGGTCAGCCCAAGGATTGGGAAATCCCTCTCCGGGCTGCTCCCGAAAGACTCTGTCTCGCTCGATCTGGGCAGGTCCATCAACAAGTTGGCATATATCGTGCATGTAATTACTTTGCTGTCTCATACGGCGGGCTCGAGGAGCGCGCATCTTCTGATATAATTCGAGCAAGTTAGGTATTTGAGTGATTCTAGAAACATTATGGAGGAGTGTGCTCAGGGTGATGGCGGATTCAAGAGCAATAGCTGCTCCTTGGGCTCTTCAATCGGATGAGATGTAAGCTACGATGGTTTGACGCTGCTGTTTTGAATGACAAATGTCAGACTTACAAATATGGTAGCGAAGCGTGTGCCGAATCGCCAAGCAATGCAAACCGACCAGACTTGTCTACCCAGGTCTCTGGCTCGTTTGTTTGGAGTAATGTCCATTTAAGTGCTTTATCGGCTGATCTCAATAGATGCTGGAAATTGGGGTCCCAATCTACGCAATGGGCCCGAACGGCATCTAGATCTGCCGGCTGCGGGCCAATGGTCGCCTCCCCTTTGGTTTCAGGTATGGTAAGCACTACATTGAATATTCCGTCTTTCATCAATTGGTAGCCTATTGCATGAGAATCTTGGCCGTACCACGCGTGCACAGCGGGAGGCCGGACAAGGTAGGCCGTAGAAGGGTGGACAGCAAGCTTCGCGGCAGGGACAGCGAGACGGAATACTATGTCCCCACTCGAGCGCGGAGGATCATTACGGCCGAGGAGCAACTCACGGCAGATTGAGTGTTCGCCATCAGCCCCCAATATGAGGTCAGCCGTGTAAGATTTACCGGCTCCGGCAGAGGTTTCTGCGACAAGCTCGACTTTGGAGGCTGCAAAGTCGATACTCTCGACGCAAGCTCCAAGACAGACATTGACACCTTGTTTCCGTGCTTCGTCGAAGAGAATTCGTCGAAAATCTGCTCTGTGGATAAGGAGATGCGGGAAATGAAACTTTTTCTGGATAGCTGGGTGAAGGTTCTGTTTGTAAAGTTCTTCCCCAAGATATGAACGAATGAGAAGATCGATTGGTTCTACTGAGTGCTTCCTGATTTCATCGAGGACACCAAGTTCATCCAGAACTCTAGAGCTGTTAGCGGGTATCTGCACACCAGCGCCCACCTACGGTGGTCAGTAATCCTTTCCGAGGTCTACTGACTCATTACGAACCTCTCGAAGCTCCGAAGTCTGCTCGAGTACTGTAACAATGTGGTTCGCCCTGGAAAGTCCTATTGCAGCAGCAAGACCGCTCAGACCCCCTCCAACAATGACAATGCGTAGAGAAAGATGTGCCATTCTTTTTCAACAAGGCTGCATGTTGCAGTACCTGTGAGCCTCAGTGGAATATGCATGAACATTCCGATTTCTGTATCTATCCTGGAGAATTTATGACTAAGACACAGACCCAGGTTGGACTTCTAGGAGCCTGCAGTGGAGACTGGCACGAGGCTGCAGGCTTGCAGCTGCATGAGATCCTGCACCATATTCTCACACCGCCGAACCAAAAGAGACAATACTTTGCAGCTACGCCCATCCTTAGTGTAACGTACTATCGGGCTAATCTCACCTCACATCGAAGCATGTCACTCGGGGTGGCCGAAGTCATTGTCTTCGACTCCTCAGCCAAACCAATTTTACGTGCACCATGCGGGCATTAGAACAGGCGAAGTCTTTAACCACCCTTGGAGTCTCCTGCTCTGGATCCTCGAGACTTTTACTCGAGTACCTCGAGTATTCGAGCTAATCTCATGATCAACAAATGTTGAATTTGTTTCATGTAGTGTGAAAAGATCTTAGCCATAGGATTGACTGCCAGGAATTTTATGACTCTGGTCCCATACGGGAGTAAGAGATCATCGTCATTATACTCGTCTCACATTGAGTTTTTGTGTACATTCAATCAAAAAGATAGGAAGGGAAAGCAGTAGATCCACTAGCGCATCATCAACGCTGAAGTCTATTCATTTGAAACTTGGAGGGAAAGGTTCAACCTCCGGGACTTAGCAGTCCATTACCTAACGCCAGCCCATTGCATCCCATTGTCAATCCCACCAAAAGAGTCTGGGTATCCTGACAATCCCAAGCTTACCATCAGACATTCTCATTGCTTGCTGTTCTCTGATTCATCCAGGCCGGCATCCAGCTACCACGATTGGCCTTCTTCCTCGCCGCTACCGCGGCGGCATCTTCCTCCTTTGCCGGATTCTCCTGTACCAAACGCAGTGGTCTGAGTCTATTCTGCGTCATCACTGCTCCAGTGTAGTTCGTATTTCCCGCGTTGCTCCTTGGGGGACTATCAATTCCGCCGCTGTGATCACTGAAAGTACTGTTCGAGCTACTACCAGGATTACCTTCCCGTGACAGCCGGTTGGAAGATGGGGCCCGCGACGTAGACGTAGCATTAGTGCTTGAGGGAGCTACGGCGGCTAGCGGGGGCGAGAAGAACGAAGTCCGAGTAGCTGTGGTGACACCTGGAGAAATGCCTGGGCTCATCAAAGGTCCACCTGAGCCTGTGGATGGAGGGCCACGGTACATCTGATTTACTATAGGTGCAGCGTTGGGCATATCGGACTGGGTACGCTTGTGACCAGCCCCACGGACTGATTGCGACCGCCCCAGTGGTACGCTGGGAGCCGTTGAAGGGTCCTCTGTGGGCAGAGCTGGAGACAGAACAGGAGGCGGAGTCGGAGCTACCATCTGGCTAAGCGGGCGGGGACGCTTGGCTTGACCAGAGACTACAGAGCGCGCTCGTTGTAGAAAGCCCGTTGGTCGCTCGTCATCTTTGGGTGGCGGAGGCGGTGGAAGATCCTTATCTGTATGTGCAGTGGGAGGGCGCGGCGGGGCACCTGACATAAGATCTGGCGTCTTGTCTAGGATATTTTCAAATTCCTTATGCTGCAACAGACGGCCGATGATCCTCTCGATGTACACAGAAAGGGCCTTGTTCTGATCTTTGAGTGATTTGATCTCCGCTTCTAACTGACGGACTTCATCGGGTTTGCCTTCAGCTGAATCCATCTCCTCGGAACCTAGCTCCTCTGCTAGGGACCCCAGTCCGGAAGACTGTTGCATAGCCTCTGTTTTACTGAAGTCTCCATTCAAAGTCTTCTCGCTCAATAAAAGTTGAAAACTCTCATTATCCTCTGTTAATCGAGCGTTGGTAATCTTCACTTCCATCAGCTTCTTCTCTAATTGGTGAATTTGACCACCTCCGTTGCTGTCCAGTTCCATGATTTTGATCTGGGCTTCGGCAAGTTCAAGCCGCAAAGACTTGATGACGCGGTCCTTTTGCAGCACTACTTCAGAATTATCTTTGGAGTCAGTTCGATGGAGAGATGATGGAGGTGCGAATTGACCCAGTTCATTTCCAGAATTCGTTCGTGACAGAAGACTGCCTCCATCAATGCTGCCCCGCTTTTCTCGCTGGGACAGAGTTTCTTTCAGGCGCTGATTCACAGTCTGCAACTCTTCTATTCTTGCTTCTTGATCCCTCCGTTCTTGTAGCAAAGCATTGCGTTCATTCTCGAAGAGATCCTCTGTGTTCTGTTTTTGCCGTGCCGCCATTGCTCGATCACTTTCTAGCTCCTCGACCCTTGTACTACTCTGATGTAGCCGATCCTCTACTTGTCCATGCTCACGCTGACTATCATCCAACCGTGCCTGAAGGAGATTCAGTTGTCGCTGGTACTCCTCTGAAGCGGTCTCCGCTTTTTGAACCCGACCCCTGAGTTCTTCCAGCAACGACACATGCTCGGCTCTTGTATCTTCTTCATTGGCTTCATCCGATACCGTTGTATTGGTGCTCAAGTAGCTTGTCTGGGGAGAACGCGTCTGGGAGCCACCTCTGCCGGGTCTGGTAAGACCTGCTGCGCCTCGTAAAGAAGGTGACCTCCCTATTCCGTTCATGCTCGTTGAGGATTTCGACAGCGAGGGCCGAGAAGGAGGAGTAGGTGAAGGTCTTTGATTAGGGCCATTTCCAGGTGTTTGCTTCCTGTTAGGGCCGGACATCGCCGGACATCGAGTATCACGAGCTGCTTTCGATGAGGTGAGAAGCAATCAGCACGAGAAGCTGCCGTTGCTCTAGGATCCGAGGTTTCCGATCCGCGATGGCATGGAAGGTATGGTCTTCCAACAGGCACGAATGGCTTATCGGAGGAATCCTCGAGTATACTGCTGACACGAAGGAAACAAACCTTTGAAATGTGAAGCCACACACCGTCAAGGAACTTTCCGACAGTAGTTGCGCCGTTCTTGCAATGACTGTAATTAATTGCAGATATCGAGATTGGAACAACAGGGCAAATACAAAAGGCCGAGAGGAGAACGCCAACAAATATGCAGAGTGACGACTGCTATGTTTGGAAACAGTCGGACTTTCCAACACCGGAAACAGAGCGGTCGCATACAAGGCCTGCAGGGCTGAGTCGCATGATCTGCAGGGTCCACCTCGGCTTTGGCGTCGCGCTAACGGTTTCAACCACACACGAATTTCGAGCTTGTCAAAATGCAATATCATCGATAATCAACAGACCGGAGCGCATTCCACCACATCTTCTCATCCTCACCGAAGAGAAAGCGCAGCGATGGCACCAGCCAAGAAGAGTAAGAAGACAGCCGATAGCATCAACTCACGTCTGGCGCTTGTCATGTAGGTGCTTCCCAGCTACCGTGTCTCTGAGGCGATGGACTGATAATGATTGTTCATAGGAAATCTGGAAAGGGTACGAGACCTGCAATTGATTCTGTCATACTTGACAGGCGTTGAGAAACGTATCCTGCAGTCACTTTGGGCTACAAGTCAACCCTGAAGACCCTTCGTTCCGGCAAAGCCAAGCTCGTCATCATTGCTGGCAACACCCCACCGCTGAGGAAATCCGAGCTGGAATACTACTCTATGCTGTCAAAGGTAATTTCCACCTCCTATTGATGTTTCTTAAAGCTATAACTCACAATTCAACAGACCAACGTCCACCACTTTGCAGGCAACAACGTGAGCCCACTCTCCCCCATCTCCTTACACATGATTCCGCCCTCTCAGTCCAACGACCAGACCCTGTCTATAGGACTCACCCAACGAAGAGGTCTCGGCGTGAGACTTCGGAGGGTACACGGTTTGTGCTGACTTTTTTCACACAGATCGAACTCGGCACAGCTTGCGGGAAACTTTACAGATGCTCAACCATGGCAGTCTTGGAAGCCGGTGACTCAGATATCTTGACCGGAGCGACATCATAGATATTTTGACCGTCTATCATTTCTAGGAATACCAATCCGTCTCGATCTCAGCAGTCCACGATATACCCCCACACCCGATACCATCCCCATGTGCTACCTCTATCATCACGCCCCAACAACAACCTCCTCCCCCCTCACCACCCCAACCCCCCTATCCCCACCATCTTCATCCCGAAACTCAACCCACCCCCTCATCTTCTCCAAAACATGCCGCCCATACCACACTCCTTTACCCTCCGCCCCCTCCGCCCCCTCCCCCACGCTCCTCACCACACACCCCGCCCCCGGCTCAAAGAAAAACGGCACCGAAAACCTCTCCCCCGCCCCGCTCCTCCTCACCCGATGCACCGTAGCCTTGAACATCCCCCCCGACACCATTCCCATCAAATCCCCCACATTAACCACCATACTCCCCTCCACATACGGCGCCGGAATCCACCTGTCATCCACGCCGAGAATCTCCAAGCCACCAGTCGCATCTTGGTGCAGCAGCGTCAAGATCCCCGAATCAGTGTGTGGCGTACAACATAGTTCCTGCGCCGCCCGGTCCCGCTCATTCGCGGGATAATGCAGCAGCCGAAGCGTGGAGAGACTGTCTTCCATATACCCCTTGAAATACCCTTCCTCCCTCCCCAACGCGACCGCAAGAAGCGAAAGCAACTTCTCAGACAGCGCCTGCAATTCCTCGTGCAACAATTCAAGTCTCTCTCTCCCGTGCTCAAACCCCTCAGGCCACACATTCTCCTCATTCAAATTGAATTTCGCAACATCTTTATTAAGCTGTGGCAGTGCATCTTTCCCCCCGATCTCAAACCCCTCTTTTGAATTATCGCCGCTCGCTTGCACGGGGAAATAACCCCGGTAGGTGTTTTTGTTTTCAGATCTGAAACTCTTTTTCACGACGGACAGTTTCGATTCATTGGGCAGAGAGAAAAAACCTTGGGCCAAGCTGAATATTTCGGAGTGGGTAAACGAGAGCGGGGCGTGGGTTAGGTAGGCGAATCCCGTGGTGGAGAAGGCGGTTGAGAGGTAAGCAGAGAGGGTGAGGAGATCGGAGGGCGAAGGGCAGGGATGCGAGAGGGGGGTGAGGTCGATTATTGGGAGGGACATTGTAAGAGGCTAATAGGATATTGAATTGGAGGTTCGTTCAAGATGTTTATGGAAAAATTGGAGCAAGACTGAGAGGTCGAGATATTGTATCAAAATAGTTTTTTTTTTGGTCTGTCCAACATGAGATCACGGCATCATTCAAGATGCAGTTCCCAAGAACAGGAAAGGAATTCCCGATGAGGCAAACAGTCGCGTGCTCGAGCGGGCTCGAGCGGGCTTTAGCTGCAGATGTCATGAGGGTAAGCTGCGGGTCGTGAGTGATGGTCTCGGAGGTAGCGCCGAGTAGAGGTAAGTGGTCCCTTCTTTTGGTGTGAGATGTGGGTTGAGTTTCGGAGGCGGAGGAATACGAGTCATAGCCGTTCTTCGTCGCGAGGGGGTTTTCTTTTGTGGCGAGTCAGTGTGCGAAATGAACTTACTTCCTAGCTAAGGGAAGTGGTGATGCTCGCTCGAAGGATAGGAACATGACAGAAATACTCTGAACAAAGGCGGTCTTTCCGGGTGTACATACCAAGACTCCCCTTCTTTATATACACTCCCTACCGCCAATCAAACCTCTCCCTCCCCCTCCTCACAAGCCTCAACCCAATCGCCCCCTTCCGCAACTGCAGCGTAATAACGGACCCCATATCCTCCCTCATCTGCCTCTCCACCTCCCCCCTCGCCCTCTCCCAAACCCCCCTCCTCTCCCCCTCTCCCATCTTCTCCACGTCCTCATCACTCGCATACGCATCCACGCTCAACTCTACACTGTACTGAGAGAATATCAGTGCCAGGACAGCGAGGATCTCGACTTGTGCGAAGCGCCGGCCGATGCAGGAGCGGTAGCCTTCGCTGAAGGGAATGTAGGCGCCTTTGGGGGGGCGGTAGAGTAATGCTGATGTGTCGGCCGCGGTGTTGACGCCCAGACTGGAGGCGTCGGCGTCGGTGTTCTGGTCGGGCATGTTGGCGCTTTGTTTGGCTTCGTCGTCGAGGAGCCAACGCTCGGGCTTGAATTCTTCCAGGTCGTTATCCACGTTGGACAGGGGATGAGCGGGGTGCGCGGGATCGGATGGGGGACCGGCTGGCCACTGCTTTGGGTTGCGATGTACGCCTGTGGTTTGTAACTGTATGTATACGTCTGCTGGGACGGTGCACTTTTTCCCGTCGACGTTGAGAGGCTGAGGACTGTTTTTGGGTGTGCATTTGGGGATTCCGACCACGGGCGCGAGTAGGCGTAGCTCTTCGTTCATTACGGCTCCGGCCATGCTACCGAAGAGCTTTGGGACGACTTCATCGTAGTCCCACTGGTTGACGGGACGGCCCTGGAGGATCTCGTCAAGGTCGGACTGCAGGCGTCTTTGGGACGCTATGTTCAGAGCGAGTAGAACGAGGCAGAAGTGGATTGAATTCGCGGTTGTTTCGTGGCCTGCTAATATGAAGACGAAAGCGTTGCCAAGGATCTCTTGATCGGAAAGTGATTGCGGCGTCGCATTTTGTCCTTTCCCGAGGTTCTCTGGGGTAATGCCAGCACCCTTGATAAGTGCGATCATAAGGTCTAGCTTGTCACCTTCATTCCCACTCATCACTGCAGCCTTCTTAGATTGAAACATCTCATCCATATATTTACCCCACTCAATGTAAGACGTATATGTTTCTTTCGTAGATTGAAACGGTAGGTACTCTACGACGTGTCTGGTCAGTGAAAGTGTCTGCAATGCTTCAGGCTACTCAGCTTACTTAGCAAGAATCGAGGCATTATAAGTATTGTGAGAACATTGTGCAGGAGTGCTCCCAAAGCATCCGTGTAGCTCATGGTGTGGTCCCCAGTAGGCCCAGAGCTCGATGTAAAGTCGCCAACTGCATTCTTCAGTGCTCCGTTCGCCTTAATATCCTCGCTCCCAGGCCACTGTAGGCTAACGCCAAAACCAGCCCTGCTGATGACATGAAGACTCAATCTCATTGCATCGTCTGCAATCGTATATATAGTATTTGACTCATCCTTCCTGTCTCCCAGCCAGCTGCTCACCATCGCCTGACATTGATCTAGGGTCTCTGTCCAGACTAAGTGATTGTTTTTCTCGGTGAAAGGTGGACTCGTAATTTTTCTGTGATGTCTCCATAGCTGACCCTCCGAAGTAACGACGTTGTTCCCATAGATTTTCAGAGATTCGTAGACTTCTAACGCTTTCGGGAAGTCATTCCTCCTCGTAGTGATTTGACTGACCACGTCTGCGTCTGCAGTATACAGTACATTTCGTTCAGGTGATACGGTAATGAATGTGTCGCTCCCAAATCTGTTGAAGGGCTCGTATCGACGACTCCAACCCCATTCCAACGTCAAGTCAAACCATGGTTCGGTCCACGTCCTTGGAAGTCTGCGCATTAATGGTATTAAGATTGTGCATGATACTTGATACAGTCTGTTGACCAAGAAGAAAGGTACAATTGTATAGGCAATTCCAGATTCTTTCGCTGCTTTCAGATTCCTTGCAAATTGCAGATATAATTTCAAAGCATATAAACCAATGAGAGTGAACAACGCTACCACAATCGTCGAAGCCATTGCAACAGTCAAAGTAAGACGAGATGTAAAATGAAGCTTCGAGAGAGGCTGTTTGTAGTAAAGCACCAAATGGTTGAGCAACCTGTTAGGCCGACTTCCTCGCAAACGCGTCCTGAAAGAGAGTGTCCATTATGTCAGTGCTCAGGAGGTCGGCTTAGTTAAAGGCTTCAACGAATTGTTGATCTTCGCACATTCATAAACATGCAGTAAACGTGTATGATGACGCAGGCATCAAGTTCCAGGCGACGGTTGCAGATCTGGGGCGTTACGCTAAGGCCTCCACCCGCCCGTCCTCGAACTCAATAAGCGATTGGCTGCTTCCGGCGAGTCGCTGGCCTCCCAATGTAAGGGACCAGAGCCTGCTATTCAGCGCAGGCGAGTAGACATGAGGCTGCTGGTGTCAATCATCTTATGGATTGCAGCGATCACCACCGATATCTGTCATGATGTCTCTGTAGAGACTGATTCAGGCTATGCAAGACTATGCAGAAAAGATGTCCAGAGGCATCTTCATAGGTAGAGCAGGTACGAGCATTGTGAAAAAGAATACAAGCTGCATTGTTGCAAACAGCTGGGATTCTACCATGCATCGTTATTGGGAGGTAATGTGAGACTTGCCAGACCAAAGGAAATGTCGGGATGGGAAAATTGTCAAGTCTAAACGCATGAAGGCCATGGATTAGAAACGGATTGAAATTCGGCGGGAACGAGGGGGGAACTATTGGATGCTGACAGTGATGAGAGGGAGCTACGTCACCTGGATCGGGGGTAGTGGGCTGGGCATAGAGAGGTGCATGAAATGCAAAGTAAGCCAAGGGTTCTCAGAGAGAGCATTAAGCAACGGAAAGATAAGATAAACTGCGATGGGGGATCGAAGAGGGACTGCAATATGGGTAGAGGAACATGTTGGGGGGTTGGTATGGGCAATGAGCGGCTACAGCACCAGTGCTGAATATGCAAGGGCTATGTCCAGTAAAAGCTTCAAAACTTCGATCATGAACGTCTTGAATTCTCCAGCGGCTTCTACTAGCTAGATTCATGTATCATATCACCATGCTGGCATCCGTTCATTCAAATCTATAAGACTCTTTCTAAGCCTCAGTCTCAAATGCATCCGGGAAAACGCCGACATTGCGCTCAATGGGCCCCTTGTTCCTCAAAAATTGGACATAAGCCCCGTCGATCCTGACCTTGCCTTCCTTGCGCTTCTCGAGGTATTCGTCCCGGCGGAGAGGAGTGAAACCCCAGTTCTTGGAAACGATGATCTTTTGGCGGCCTGGGAATTTGTATTGTGCGCGGCGGAGGGCTTCGATGGCTGTGGCTTTGTCTAAAGATTATAGAATCAGCATTCCTCTTCTCTGGAGTTTAAGAGTGTAGATCAAGAGTTTAACATACGGTTGTCACGCGTCCTCACGGACAGCAAGATCTGGCCAATGTTCACACGGGCAACAGTTCCATTGGGCTTGCCCCAAGCACCACGCATCCCAGTCTGCAGTCTATCGGCACCGGCGCACGACAACATCTTATTGATACGGACCACGTGGTATGGGTGGGCGCGGACACGGAGATGGAAACCTTCTTTACCAGCGACTTTGACAAGGTATCTAGAGTTAGGAAATACGTCAGCTCCTGTCAATCAAGTCCGCCACACTTCCACAATCGACAGATCTGACATACTTGTTGGCGCAGATACGAGCGGCTTCGAGAGCTTCAGATGACAGCTGCTCGTATTCGTTGGAGACCATGTGGATGCAGAGGGGGAATTCATCGACGTTGGCACGCTTACGGCCAAGATCGAAGATGCGGATTTTGGGGTCGGGCACACCACGGTTGAAGCGGGATTTAGGGTATGGCTATCAATTAATTCATGGTCAGCGAAGTCCGCGAGCCACAAGTGCTATGGTCGTGGAGTAAATGGAGCCCACAAATGGCCACAAATGGGAAATCGCATGTGCTGTGCGGAGGAACTGACCTTATTCTTGCAATAGCGATAACATCTCGCGGGACGACGTGCCATTTTGCCGTAAAATAAGTGATATTGCGCTTCCTGCGAACAGTAAAGAATGAGGAACGAAGAGGGTGATGAAATAGTTGAATCAACGTTTCGGAGTCATTGTTCGCTTCGGATTTCAAAGCATGTGTCACTAATCCGCTTCTGGCTAGCGACTCCGTGGCTACCAACTCCGAGCCCTACTGTGACTCAACTCCGTGTTACACAAGACCTGTGGCGCATGTGGATAGATCAAGGAACAACTGATACGATTGAGATTGCTGAGTAGACAGTAATTGTCATCAAATCGTGCTACATACCCTCGATTTATACAAGATCAGTAGACTTCTCACATGGCTGTTCAACTTTGTCATCACTACATAAGAAGCAGAATAGCCGTGACACTTAAGAATCCGCTAATACAATACTTGAGAATCCCATCACGATGCTTCTCTCCAGCTGCGGCATTCGCAAGGCGTGATTTTCCATCTCCATATTCCGAGACAGGCCTATAGGGCCATCTGATGTTGAGAGCAGCGCTCCGATCACGTTGAGATGCCCTCGATATGTCCCCTGTTCCCTCCCTGCGGCTGATGTTGATCGGTGTAGCGCCACCTGAGAAGTCATTGTGAGTATCATTTGCGATTGAACTCTGTGTCCCGTTCCAGTTCCAAGAATGAGTCACATTTCGATAATTGGCTGTGATGTTACGTAAAAGGCCGGCAAGTGGTACAGCACTTGGGCTGGTCTCATCCACTGATGCGTGCGGAATGGTCTCTTGCGCTGCAGTGGTGTAGTTTGCTAGGGCCTGATTTCTGGGTCTGTCAAGGTATCAGGTTTCCGAATATAGAGAGATGTCATGTTGACTTACGGGTTGATGACCCCCACCATGCCCGCTGCGCAATGTTCCCTGCAATGGCCAGTCAGCAAGCGTAATCGGATCTGATCTCGAGTTGCACAAGGACATGACCGAGACAGCATGGAAATCAAAAATGGTTTTGTTGAGAAAGGCCCTGCGAACGATGTCAAGCAGAGATACTTACCCTACGGAAGAGTAAAACCACTTCGGGTCCGTGTCGTTGATGGTGAGCACGAAGTGATGAGGAGCAGGAATTTCGCATTCAAGGCAGGAGGCAAAAATGCCCGAGTTGAAGCCACCTGATAGAGGCTCGCAGGGAGAGGAGAAAGAAGACTGGACAACCGAGTTTACGTTGAAGATGCTGAATTGGACAGCGTCCCCAGTCTTGGCGAGGATGGTGTCAGGAACGTATTGAAGGCCGGTTTCACCGACGGTCACTTTGACCGTCTTCGCCGAGGTCTGTGTGAGCGTAGTCGTAAGAGCCAATTTTTGGAAGAAGTAATGCATCATGGTAAGGAAATGACTTGGTGTTCGTGGATAGAAGTACCGCAAGCTGAGGCAAAAAAGATTTGGATTGACTCGAGTAGCTGCTGACAGTGACCTTGTAAAGAGAAGGAGGGTTGCGACGTTGAGTCAAGTCTTTTGATATGGGGATAAGTCCGTAAGAGTGAGGGGAAAAGCTGCACCTTATCAAACACAGATGCAGGGCGTTCAATAAGACCGACCAATTGACTTATGAAGGTGATGTCATGCTGGAGGAGATTTTGCCTGCCATGTCAGGCAAAGTGTAACACTTGACTCTTAAACCGAGACTCGTCTAACGAGAAGACGCATTGCTGGTCTTCCTTGGGTATAATTACAGCCTCGCATCTCGTCGCTATGCAACTTTCGTCAATTCGTTAAGTCATTAAGTCATTCAGCGCTTTATGACCCGCTGTCTGGACAGAAGCTGTGATATCATGAAGTGGCTTACGTCCTCATCCGACCAATAGGATAGATGACTGGCAATGCTGGCCCACAGAGATATGTCAAGTAGTCCCCTAAAGTGATAACGTTAGCTTCCAGATACTTCCCAATTACGTATGAAATTTTCATGAATCTTACTCTTGGACGCTAAAGTCCACCCTGCCGTTGCTATTCAGTGCTCTGACCTTTGTTTCCTCGCGCCTTAAGCGCTTCGATCTTTCCTCGGCTTCCAGCCAAGCTGCGCTCTCTCCCAAGTCTCGAGCCTCATCACTTTGATGGCTTTTTCTTCGTTTCTCGAAGCCAGCATACAAAGTTTCTAATTCAGAATCTATGAGTGTAGGGGGATGTTCCGGGTTTGGATCTGGTTCTGACCTTAAGCCGCCTGGGGAATTAGTGGTGCCGGATCCTGCAGAGGGTGTAGGTTTATTTTGAATTTGAGGTGCGCTCATCGACTGCGAGGAGGCTAGCTGACCCTCTCCAGTAAGCCCGAGGCTACGGTTAAGTAGATTACTAGCCACACCAGAGGTAATGTTCGACCACAGCCCAGACACACTTTGGCCGACTCGAGCACCGATGTTGGTGAAACCCTGACCTTGTACGCCAAATATACCTTTCTTCGTGTACGGTAAAGGCTGAGGTTTCAACGAAGCCATCGCTCGTGAGATCAAAGGCTCGATCCTGTAGGCAATGGGATCTGCTGGGTGAAAAATATTATAGATTTGTTGACATTTAGGACTCGATACTGTGATTGTCAGGAGATCAGAGTCCTTGTGTCCCTCCACCTCACTTGGCTGTAGGGAAGAAGCACCGAGGAATGGGTCATCGAGGGCGTCAGGGTTGAAAGGGCTCTGGACAGGCAGTCCACTGACGGAACGACGGGCAACAATTTTCCTGCCCTTCAACATTTGATAAAGCCCAAGTGGAGAGCCTAGACAGAAGAAGTCTTCCACATCAAATTTGAGTCCAAGATCTGGGGGCTGCTGGTTTCCGACAGAAGTGCTGCCGCGCTGATTAGCCTGTCTATGCCGGTACAACCCTGACGGATTGGGGGTGATATCCTTTTGATGACAGAGGATATCAAACAGGATTGCGGACCCTAAAGAGTGGCCGATCATGCTAATTTTGCCGGAAAAGGTTGGATTCCTTTGCATGAAAAGATCGTACACTCGGTTGCATTCTCTCTGAACGATACCCGCAATGTGCTCTCTGTAAGCGCTCTGATACAGAAGGATGTCCAGGGCGAGATCAGTGATTAGGTTACGAATGGCCGGAACCCCTTCGACGGTAATATTTTCAAGGCTGGGGTACTCCTCATCGTCGCCGAAGGTATCGGCGTCTGTAAGATCTTGCTCCTTGCTATTTTGCTTAAAGCTCTGCTTAGGGAAATCTAAGAGATGTCGCCAAACGACTGGAAGGATTTGTATTCTGCAATTTTTCGGCAACTTCTCAACTTCGGAATTTAGTGCTTGAAGGTCTGGAGAGTCTTGGTAGACATTTTTGAGATTCTTGCGTAGCACGTTGACATCATGGATGAAATTAATACTCTCCATCCGGAGCCCCAAACGTTGACCAATACCATGAGTGACAAGGATCAAATGCTCGATCTCGCGGTTCTGATCTTGGCCATCCTCGTCCTTGTAGTCCTCTTTGATCTCATCCTCATCGGCTTGACGTATTTCCTCTTCTTGCGCTGCAGGATCATCCGAAAACGAAGAGAGTTGCCGCTCCAAGGCTAGCAAACGTGGCTCTTGCTGGGAGGAAGACTCTGATTCTTGTGGTACATCGCCGATTTTCTCGCCATCTCCTTTCGGAACAGCAGATCTCCTTCTTTCAGAGTCCGCAGCCACATCAGATTTCTTGTTCTTTGAACCCTGGTCACTTTCCTTTCTGGCATCTTTCGCCTTGATCGCTTCCGTATACCCACGGACCACCTTCACGCCGGCCAAATGGCCTCCAGCGGCGAAACGTTGATAGACGGTACTGCTCATGCGAGAGAAAAGGTCATCCGTAAGAAGCCATGCAACAGTAGCATCCTGAAAGGTGACAACCTGATTCATGTAAGAGCCAAATAGTCTTTGAGTCTGCAGCTCGAGCTTTGCGGGAATCGAGGCTTCTTCTTTGCCCTTTTCTGCGGGCTTTGGTGAATTTTCGACATTCATTGACAGGGGCCTTGACCTTGGTGGAGTCGTCGTTGTTTTCTCAGGCTGATTTCGCCAAGGCTTCACCTTCAAATAACCCTCTTCTAGTTGGTCCGCTAGATTCTCCTCGCAAGGCCGAAGCAATGATCCTTCCTGATAGAACCAACTTCCACGGCGCACATCGTAGATTGGTCCCAACCAGTATGTCGGTGCCAATTCTCTTGCCTCAATATCTACGTCAAACAAGAAATCCTCATTGACGGGAACCTTAAATTGACCTCCCTTTTCATAGTTCGTAGATTCATTTATGCTCGTGTTTCCCCGGGATCCTTTGCTGGGTGGAGAGCCAATTGATCCAAGATCACCTCCATCTAAGTCTTTGGAGTTGTGTACGCTCTCCTTCAGCAGTGACACGTCTCCAATATCGCCTCTGGGTGAGTCCCGCTGATTGGTGGCATGCTGTTCCTCGATCAGTCGCTGAAAAGCTGCCTCGATCGATCGGGAGTCCCGAGCAGAGAAGGCAGAATACTTTTTGGGGGCTGGAAGAGGCTTCGCGTCATTCCCAGGCTGATCTAGAGGTAGAGGCTTCCGTTTAGCAGACTGCAATTGTTTGTCAGACATTATAGAAGGTAGAAAGCATTAGAAAGCGGGTGCTCACGTCGACAGCGTTGAACCATCTGATGTTAGCTTTAGGGCAGTCACTGGGGTACTCTTTGAGGGTGAGCCTATGTCGATGGCTAATTGTGTGATCTGCGCCTTTCTGATTGCTCAATTTGCCAGTCTCCGCATCCTTTTCTCTACCATCGACTGGCTTAGGTGTCGTGCTTCTGGAGGCCCACGGGGAAATTGACTCTAGGAAGCCGGTCCCTGCTCCTGTTGTCGCCATACTACCCTTCCGGTAGTAAGACCGGAGGATATTGAAGCGTGCCAATGTGATGGTAATGATTGCAACATGAACCTCAAATTGTCCTTCTCCAGAAAGCAAGATCGGTTTAAAGCACACGCGGAGCGTGACCTGGAGTCGCCGCGGCGGCTTGGGCGGGTCAAGCGCCAGCGCCACACCCGGGAGCGACAGCGAACCTAAAGTGGGAGGACGGCCTGGTCTACCTATTTTACATATTTCGGCACAAAGCCTTCAAATCCACTGCGAAAGCAACGACATGAGGAAGGACGACATGAGGGGGTCCAGGTCTAGCAAACTGCGTAAGTCACCTTATCGTCCTCCCCCTTAAGGCTTTTTTCCTGGATCTTTGTGGATCGTCAATTCTGGGGCTGTCTCCAAGGTAGGCCCGGTGGTGTAGGGCTACTATCTGATTATCATCTTTACAAGGGAGCAAGGCAAGTATAATTTAGTCTTTTAAGGCTTATAAGGTCGATGCTCATGAGGGTTTGACGTATGTACACGAACTTTTCCTAGAATAGGTGTGAGTCTTCAAAGTTTGCTGGATCTGGGTCACGCTCCCGGCGACCAAGATTTCCTCAAATCTTTTGTCCTCAAAACACGCCAGGAACCACTGCGAAAATCTTCATGGCTAACGGTGTCCATCTCCGGATATTTGGAAGGTAGGGTAATAGTCTCCTCATACTCATGATAGTGATTTGTCATTTAGCGTTCAAGAAGAGCAACTGTTTTCGTCAATTGTCTTCTAATTAGGGGCCGGATTTAAACCTCAAACATAAGGGCGATCAACAGGATTGCATGACGTAAGAGAGAGGCTGCAGATGTTCTGAATCGCTGGATTCTACTTCACCTACTGCAAGATATCCGAAAACGGGGCAATTTGGTAGATCGCTAGATACTATCATTGATTCTTGAGTTGCGGCTTCCTTACCGTTTGTGCTTTTCGATTTGACCCAACTTCGGCACGACACGCTCGACTTCACCTCCCCAGCTTTTGAACACAAACATGGCAAACAATGCGGTCAAGGCCCGGCGCGATGAGGAGAGTAATCTTGAGATGATGGAACAAACCGAGAACGACAGGCCTGTGTCTGATGCGACTGGGAAAGCCATTTGATCCTCATGCTGACAGACACGAGATTGCTGGTTCAAACACAAGTCACAACGATCCGGGTTTGGTCTTTCTGACGCTAGTAGTGACACAGAATACGATTATGGAGAGCCAACGCTGCATAGGAAGCTAAATGTTTACTTAGATTGTCCGATCAGACTTATCAGGCACTCAGCCAATCGTCCAATTTCTCGCGGTTCACAGTGCTTATCTCTACACAATCACGTTTGTGGTGCTTTCGACATTTCGGACGCTTTGGTCCGACACGCATCATGAGTTATTGGGTATTGGAGGTCTCAGCTTCATCTCTAGAGGTTTGAGGTACATCACTATGGTCGCAGGATGAGAATAGAGCAACAACTTTTGTGATGTTCATCGAGGCTCACACGTTTTAGAGTTCGGAATTATGTACGATATGTTTGACCGCCTACTCAAGAACCGTAATAAAGGGATAGGTTGACCAGAGATTCGGGATGATATATGGCTGGACTGGGTAAGCGCGCGCACATTAGATTGTTCAGAAAATTGCAACGGCAGTCTTTGCTGCAGGCATCATCTATTGCTTTCAGAGTATCCAGACGAATTGATTTCCTTGAATTTTGATGACGAATGGTAGCTTCAAAGCTCTGTTTTGTTGGCAAAGCGCAATCTTGAAATGAAACTTGGACTTATCTTATCGATACATTTCAATATGTTCTAGCGCAATGTTATCCGAAAAAGGGTCCGAAGCAAAAGTCACTTAGAAAATAATTTCTTATTTCCGAACAAATAACAGCGCGTAACGGGATGCTCGGTAGATAATCAACTGGCACGCGTGAAAGGAGGGGAGTGGGTCTATGGGATCGGATTCCCGGTTGGAGGAGACTGCGACACTCACACTACCACCCATAATATGAAGTCAACCTCTTTGCTAGCACCGGCGATACCGATAAAGCTACTGGAAGCAAGCCTTGGGATCGCTACCTTGCACTTTTACATCGTAGGATACCGCCGCCCCGCCCAATGCGATTAAGCTTACCTACCATCTGTATCTGCACCACGATGACAGATGGAGCGAAACAGCCAACTGGCACGGGAGGACAGGCTTGACTGCTACGCCCGCGTCTGTTTGATTGAACTTGAACAGCCGTTGATCATTGCAAATGTTTACACTGAGGCATGCATACGATCAGTCTCCGCCTTCTTGATGTGGGCATGGCCGTCGCCTAGTCCCTTACTCCGTGGGCCTGTAGAGCATCGTGTATCAATGAATACCCGCTCGTCCCGGCCCTAGACCTGCAGCCCATTGATCGCAATCGATCATCACCTCGTCAATCTTTTCGAATCCTTCTTTGAGCTAGATCAGATGGCCTGCCGCGGTGGCTTCGAGATAAACCAGCAAGCCGAGCATGTCTGCCTTGTCGCAACCCCATTTTACGATCATCGACGCGGCCCCCGGCGCTGATGGGCAGGATCTGTGACGAGGATGATGAGCACTGGTTAATAATCCCGAGATATACAGTCACAAGTCTTGAACATATGTATCGTGGATTTGTTGATCAAGAGATTCAACGATCGTGTGGGCCCTTGATTTTTGTATTTGCTCCGCATTGAGCGAATGAAAGGGGAAATGTCCTTTCTTCGGCTACGTCATCAGAGCGCCGTTGCATGGAGCTTGACCTCGCGGGCTTCAATCAGTTGAACATCAGTATATCGTTGTCTTGAGAGCGTAGCTTGCGTCAGATTGAAAGTAAAAGCCATTTATATGTCCAGAATACATCATCTTTACTTCTGTTGATCCATCATGGAAGAAAAAGTCGAAGCTGCATGCGCAAGCAGACAGATTTCTGGGGTGGTCATGATGGCGACTGATAAGACAGGTAAATCTTGCAGCCTGCGTCACTCTCGCTGGGTGGTCCAGCCTCGAAAGCTGATCGCAGTCGCAGACAAATTCCTCGTAGTCTTCAACGGCTAGAGGAACAATTGACACAAGAGACTCCGATGTGGACTGCATCTTTCACCAAACTCATGACAACGATTGCAATTCTTCAATGTATTGAGAAGAAGAAGCTCTCTCTTGACACCGACGTGACTTCCATCCTCTATGAATTGGGCGACCTGAAAATCTTGACCGGTTTCGACGAGTCAGATGAACCAATCTTGAAGCAGAAAGCCAGTATAATCACAGTGAAGTTAATTGATTATTTACCCTTGTCATGAAAATCACTGAATCAAAGAGAAGACATTTACTTACACACACATCTGGCTTATCCTACGATCTCTTCCATCCCTTGCTGCAGAAATGGCGTATGATGAAGGGTGAAAAGGTCGCCAGTGGCCCGACAATCGTAGAGAGATTCCACTACCCACTTGCCTATGAGCCAGGAACCTCGTGGGAGTACTCATCAGCTCTAGATTGGGCTGGTAAAATGGTAGAGTGCATTAATGATAATTGTACCTTGACGGGATATTTGGCGAGCAACGTTCTGAAGCCTTTGGGTATCACGGATGCGACATTTCACATTGATAAGCGGCCTGATATATTGGAAACAATGGCTGACTTGAGCGCTAAAGACGCAAGCCAGGGTGGGAAGATGATATTTGCAGAGAGCGATCTGGTGAAAGAAGGAGCAATAGACGATATGGGCGGTGGCGGGGCTTTTACCTCGCCGGCCAGCTACATGAAGATCATGCAAAGCTTGCTGGCGAACGACGGAAAGTTGCTGAAACCCGATACTGTGGATCAGATGTTTGAACCGCAGCTCAACGACGGAAGTCAGAAAGCATCGATGGGAAAGTTGCAGATCCCTACAGTGAATGCAGTATATGGAGCTCTACCACCTTTAGTGAAGAAAGATTGGGCCTTCGCTGGATTGGTCAACTGCGACGATATCCTAGACCGCAGATTAGCAGGTTCGGGTGGCTGGATAGGTTTACCGAACATGAACTGGGTAGGTTTGCTGGGTCTTCGATCTCAATATTGACCCCTATTCTTTCTGGGACTTGTGGCGACTGACTTCATCTGTAGTGGATCGATCGAGCAGCTGGTCTTTGTGGCTTATTCGCTCGTCAATACGGCCTGGCCAAGTCTTCTTTTTAATGTATCGCAATGTCGCACTAGCCAAGGCTTGGGTAATGATTGAATCTTGGGCTAATATTCGACGCCCAGGCTCACGCATTGTTCGAAGGTAACGTAACAGTTAAGCATTTTGGGTCAATATGACATAAATACTTCAGTGAATAGAGAGGGAAAGATGATTGACGGTGTTGTCCTCAGACGAACTCAGTAGTCGTGTACCGATTGATTCCATCGTCCCAGACGAATACGTTCGCAGTGACAAAGCGAGGTTAATGAAAGCTGGATCCCAAGAATGAACTAATATTGTTAGCAACGAAATGGGGGCAACATGAATTATGAAGACTCATGTCATCGAGGATACGTTACAAGTCTCTATAGTACAACTTCAAATTTAGCGACTTGAAGAGGATGCTTGTTATCATTGTTGTGTAGTTTTAATTTTCTCGCCTGTCCGCTTACGTTATCGCTAAGCTATGTAGCTCAACTCCCACGGGATGGACTGGAGATCTTTCTTTATCTCCTTGCTCTATGTATGAATCTTGTACCGATGCATAAAGCCGTTCATGAGTGAGGAATGAACTTAGGGATTGTGGTGTAATGAACATGATCATAAGCTTTGAGAGTGTAAACGTGCAAAGCTTTGGCATTTGAGGAGTACGCTGAAGATATGAAGTGACTAGAAATTCAAGAAACCATCAAAAGCTTGAAACGAGACATCCCGTTTCTTCCATACACGCCATCGTTTCATAAAGAGCGGACATCATTCAATGTTGAACCATCACCTTTCCCTTATATCCACTTACTCACATTCCTCCGCGCTCTTCCACGAGGTGTCATAACCACCATGATGCCCATGCCAGTGCGCTTACCCTTCAAGCAGCGCAATACCCGCTAATTTGCACCTGCGGTGGTCCCACATCAACAGTCTCACCATTACCAACGGATGTGGAACTGCCGTCGATACCATATATGTTGCACTCTCCGGCACCATAGAGCGTGATGTGCGAGACCGAGATTTCGGGATGGTCTTGGGTCGTATCAGCAAGACAACTTGTAAATGCCATTTTTTCTTCTGAAGGGGAGACCTACAGATGTCAAATGTCACCCCGTGAGGAGGGTATAGAGTGTAGGTAGCTTCTGGTGTTGCGCCCTCGAATATCAGGACTCGCGTGGAATACCTAGGCTCAAGGGGTACTGCGAGGGTTGTTCCGGCTAGGAGGGTAAGGAAGGTGGCGAAGTTTGAGTAGTGCATGATTAAGTTGACAATTGAAGGTGATGATTATGCTAGAATGGTGAGACCTGAAGAAAGAGGTGTTTGATTGACTTAGATTCTGTTCTCTGAAGGTGCAACAGAGCATGGTCGCAGCAGAGATTTATAACTTGACTCCCTCCTAGCATGGGTTTCCTTCTCAGCATCAGCTTGGACCTCTTGTTTTCAGCGCTGACCGTGCAAGCCAGCTCTTCTCAGATTCCTCAGCCAGGCTTGAAAAGGGTAAACCAAAACGCCAGTGCTGACAAAAGACAACACCGCGAGACCAATGGCTGCACGAATGAAGGAAATATTGGCAAACTGTCAGCCTTTGGCCTACCGCCTCGTATCACTCACTACATCAATCTCGTGATACTATACTTTTAACATGGGGCGGTGAAGTCTCTCGGCCAGTCCGAATGGAGATCTTGGATGCTAACACGTTCTCCATATCTTGGCGTTGGCGTCTTCGTGAAGCGTTCACTGGGTGTCCTTGGGATAGTGGGAGCCCATACATAGGATATTCCGAAAATGCGATTACTTGCGCAGCCACTCAGCCTGGAAATTAGTCTAATGCGTTCTGATTGAGGGCGTGGTAAGGATAAATACTTGGCGACTTGGGCAAGCAACTAATGAGGTCTTCGTAACATCTGTTTCGTAATATCGAGCCTTCAGCCTTGCATGGTGAGGTCTGCTGGCTGGACTTCCCAGGGAATAGTTCGCCTCTGTATCTTGGCATGGGCGCTTTCAATGAAATCTTACTGGATATCCTGTGCGAGAATCTAGTGCTATAGTCAGATGTGGAGAGCTGATGGATCATGCGGAGTGAAAGGCTCGAAAGGCTAGAACTTTGGCACTGGGCGGACGCTAACGGGAGATTGACGCATGGATTATGATGAGTCAGCTCAGGTCTGCCAATGTTTGTTTGCTATGCCTCGCTTGACCGTTTTGACCAATCAATACCCCTTGTTTCCCATTAGCGTGTACCATCACCTTACAAGGAATGGGATTAAGAATTAAGATGTAAAGGTCCTGATCTGGAATTATTTGTCTTCCTTCTGTCAATCAAGCCTTCAATATCACGTTCCAACAGTGTCCGCTCATTAATCAATCCATTTTCGTGAACTTAAGCCACAGATCACCCAAACTCAACGTGAAATGCACCCGATCGTTTGATCTGAAGTCTTGCATATTATCTTCCGACCCAAGGGTTATGTCAAAGCTCATAATCAGCCTCGCAAGCGTGGTACGTATGTTGAGTAGCGCAAGGGATTTGCCGATGCAATTGTAAATACCTGAAACGACACGAGGGGTCAGCATTTGGAATAATTCTGGACTAGGAAGTAGCCAGCAATCATTGTCTATAGAACAATATGCTCAAGACTTGTGGAGAGGCCACGTTGAGGAGACGATGTACCTTGAGAGAAAGGTGCATATGCCGAGGCTTCTTTGATCATGTTTGTCTGTGCGTACCACCGCTCTGGGACGAACTCTGTGGGGTCTTTGTAAGACCCCTCGCCTGCAGGAGGAGTAGTCGCTAGTCAGTCCGGGGCTTGCTCTACCAATCTCACCACCGGACGCTCATTACTCACTCAATCCAATTGCATGCTGCGGACAGAAGACCGTCACGTTTCCTGGAATTTGTATTTCTCCGATTTTGATACCGCCAGGGGGAGTAGTCCGTGGCAAGGCCGTGGCTATAGGCGTGTGCAAACGCAGCGTTTCGCTATGACACCGTTGAGATGTCTCAGTTTTTGTAGCTTCTCGTTCGAGAATTCTCGCTTCTCATTAGCGCAGGACACTATTTCTTGCCGTAATGTCGATATGTGCTCCGGTTTCTGCACCAGCTCATATAGAGCGTTCGTCAACGTTGTTGATGTACTATCACTGTATTCGACTTGAGCCGATGAAGAGAGCCAAGAGAAGAAAAAGCAATACCTCCCAGCAACCACTATAAGCTGACTGTCCCCTTGTAACATCCGTAAATCGTACCCTGAGGGTTTCTCGTCTTGCCAAGGTTTGAGTAGAGTTGACATAATATCCGGATCTTCTGTTTCTGTCTACACAAGCATCAATGTCAGAATCAGCGCATACAGCAGGTTCTCGACATTTCTTTACATTCATCCTGTCTTCCAACCTCTGGCAGCAGTAGTAAATGAACCTCCACCATCCTCTGCTCGCGAAGGGAATCGCGGTCAAAATTCGGAATGCCCAGGGCGGGAACATCGCTGATAGCGGTTCTAGGCCTTCCCCAGGCAGAGTTATAGCCCAGTGCTCTTTACTGGCTTGGAGCATATCAAAAGAGGCCCCAAATGCAAGATCCCCCATCACGTCGAAGGCATAGAGACTCAGCCATTTTTTGGTATTAATAAGACTGTTACTAGCGGCAGTGATTTGAGCAACGAGGAGGTCTTGATGGGCTTTGATTCTTTCTTCATACCCACGGAGAGCCTTTTCACTGAACGCAGTGCTCCAGACACGACGTCGTCGATCATGTTCGGCTTGACTACGGGTCGTATGCATTGATATCATCGGAAGAGTGATGTCGCAGAAGTCTGACTTGGTACATTCTGAGAGAGGTCCGTAGATAGCGATGACAGCCTTTGGATGGATGATGGAGAGATCAGATGACCCAATCCGCACGAAATCACCATACTCCCTATGGAGTGCTAAAATTTTCTTGTGAAAATCGCCTTTACTCAATTGCGAAGTCAACCAAAGGCTGGAGATCTTCGCGCCAAAAGGGCCGGGAAAGTCCTTCAGAGGGCTGAAGAAGATGCGGTAGATGACTAGGCTTAGGTAGAGGCCTCCTAGATAGCCACTGCTGAGTGTAAACGTTGTGATTAAGGCTTGGCTTGTAGATTGACCCATGACATTCTTGACGGTTACGACTACCGTGGCGGCGAGGACAAGACCGAATTGCATATATCTCGTGCCATACATATGATGCTCACCTCGATTAAAGTAGCCCCAATGGGTGGCAGCGCCAGCGAGTACCAGAGCACCATAGACGAGCTTGTTCGCATTACTGATCAAGACAGATAGACGGACTCCAGGTCGAGGTCGACAGCAGCCAATCCTCTACAGAGTATCGATGGTGAATATTGAATCGATTCCGACACACGAGGATTGGTAAAGCTTCTATCTATCCTTCGATACCACAGAGAGCGACGCAGGCAGTACAAGGCAGCATCGCCATCATAGCTCACTGTCAATGCAGTTGTGATGTAGACCTGCCTGTGCCGCATTGACACCATTGCTAGTCCTCGTAGCCTGACCGTCTCGTAGACGAAGTGGAAGCCACATAGATTGGCGTGCACACCGGGCGTGCATGCAGGGCAAGGGCACCGTTAACCTACAGCCTGGGTGTATGTTGCGGCTGGAAGTGGTGTACTCATTGAGGTTGAGACGAAAAAAGGACTTCGTTATGCAAGAAAGCAGGAAGCCAACTCCGAGGAAGGCCTGAGGGCCACTTAGGGCGTTTCACCGGGCAGCCGGTCCGACGGTCCGACGGTCCGAAGGCTAAGCTAGTCAGTTCTACTCGTAGATGCGAGTGGATGGACTGCACCTCGTGCTTAAGATCACTTTCCCAATGTACTAAGGTATGAGATAGGTGTCACACTTCTCGCGCAGACATTCCATTGTCCAGACGCAAGGCATTCCAGGAAGAGCATACCGGAAGGGTGACCATTGAGGTAGAAGTTGCGAAGCCGCCGATCCTTTTAGTCGATCTTGCGTACGGTTTTGGCTACTTGGTACCTACCAGCAACTGTCTCCCGTATCTTTTCGCAAAGTCCTATTATTGAAGGACGGCCTTTTTACTTGCATATGCAAAGCTCCTCTACGCCGCTACTGCTCCGTCTGTGACTGACAAAAGGTTGTGCCGCAGTATTCTAGCCATTTCTGAAGATCTTACGATCACACAGAACGACCAAAATGCCATCCCTAATAGACGATCTGTATTTTGCTAGCGATAACAGTCCGACGTTTGTCACTTAAACATCGCCGGAGAAACTACAATCTTACCGCGCGATATGACTCTTCTCCAGCTCAGCAAAAGCAGAAGGCACATAACAGAGATCGTTTTAGACCCTCACATCATGATCATATATGTGCTTCTATCTATCTTGCTAGCCTTACTCCAGGCGGTGATCCGAGATTTTCTCCGCACTTTCCTCAAGAGGCCGGCCCACTTTCTCCCCCGCAAGACTTTCCAGATCTTCAGCGCTCCAGAGGTTGATCTACCTTTGGTGAAGCCGGGCGAACGCAACGATTACTGCGAGGTATTGGCAAGAGGCTCGAGGCTGGTAACCTGACTCTATGATATCTAATTATTACTATATACACAATCTAAAGGACGATTGTAGTATCCAAACAAGGCTTACAAAGTTCCTCATTTTCCTGGGGAAGTAGTCATAATTCCCCACGCATGGCTGGAATTGATCAAGAATGGCCCGGAATCGGCCATGAGCTTTCACGAGGGCAACTATGAAAGTGTGGCGGGAATGTTTACAGGGATCACAGGCCACGACGAAGCGATGGCTATATTGATTCGAAGAGATGTGAGCAGACTGCTGGATCGAGCATCTCTCAGTGTCGATGAAGAGGCATCGAAGGCCATCGAGAGCCATATTGGACTTTGCGAAGGTACGAAAAAGGCAAATGTGTATATCCTAGCTTCATCCTTCATTCTCGCTAATCCATACATCCCAGATTGGACTTCCATACGTCTGCTCCCCAAAGTAGTACAAATAGTCATTATGCTGTCACAGTGTATGTTCGTTGGAGAGCCGCTGCGTCGGGATGACAAATGGGTAAGGCGCTCCTCTAGCCCTTCACGGGATATTCCTCAAGCAAACAGCTCAACGCGATCACTTTGGTTACCTCTGGGGCTTTCGGCAGTATTACGACTTTGTGGCAGTACGGTTGGTTTATGCGGCCTCTTGTGGCCTGGCGCTTTCCTGCGCTACGAGACCTGCGAAAACAACGAGTGGAAACCAAGAAGTAAGAATCTAACAGAGACCAACAAGGCAATACGTAAGAGCTGACCATTTCCTGCACGAGCTAGACTCCTAGCTCCTATACTTGAAAAACGCCTCGAATCAATGAAGGACCCGTCGTTCAAACCCTTATCAGATTTGATACATTTTGTTATTGACGGTGAGCCTGGTCTTCATCACTCAGACTTATATCACCCTGCTTGATAGAGTCAAGACACCGTACGTTGGATATCGATCGATATTTGGACCAGCATTCCTTGTACGATTCCGTTTCTATAATGGTGGGGCTTGGCAACAAATTAATGAGGGATACCGAAAGGTTGGTAAACAAAGGGGCCACGTTCCAGGGTGAGGGGATGCTAACCTTGAGTAGTATCAAGATGGCGTATTCAAGATCGCAAGAAATGATCGGAATATCCTGGTCGTCTCGAACAGACTTGTAGACGATTTACGAAATTTGCCCGAAGAGAGATTGAGCTCTCGACGGGCGCACTTCTTGGTCGGTCAATTTCTGCATTTCGGCATGTTTTACCATCGCTGTGGGAAATTGTCGCGTGGATGCTAAATTGGACTTAGAACATGTGTGGGAATTACACTAGAATCGGCACATTACTCGAGGGCCATCTGCATGTGAGGACCATACAGACGAAGATAACGCCAAATCTAGCGAGCCTTGCGCCTATTGTGAAGAAGGAGGTCGACTCCGCACTTGCGAAAATTATACCACAGTGCGAAGGTGGTTGCCAGACGCCAATTTCGCGAGTCTGGTTCCTTGACTGATAGATGCATAGATCACTGGGCCGAGGTGAACGTTCTCCAGATCATGCTGTATTTGACGACGAGCATCTCGAATCGCGTCTTCCTTGGAGAAGTCGATTGTCATGATCAGCAGTGGGTGAACGCGGCATTCAGCTACCTAGCAAACTTCAACAGGACTATGATGGTTATGCGTTCCCTTCCGCTCTGGTTACGGCCCATTGGCGCAACATTGCTTCCTGCGTCGTGGAGACTACAGGCGAACTTTCGAGCAGCTAAGGTATCCCTCACCCCAATGATCAATAGACGCAAGGCTGCCAGACAAATGCCCAGCAAAGAAAAGCCGGACGACTTCCTACAATGGATGGTAGACGCTGCAAACGAGAGCGACAGTCGTCCCGAGAGCCTAGCCCGCCGTCTGCTTTTGGTCATGGTAGGATCATCTCGTACTACGATGATGGCAGGCGCACATGCTCTCTATGATTTGGTTGCCATGCCGGAGTACCTAGAACCGCTGAGAGCCGAAGTCTGTGGCTTGTCGAGGGAGGGACGTGAGTGGAATAGATCTGTGTGTATTAATATGGAGAAAATGGACAGCTTTCTGAAAGAATCTCAACGATTCAGTCCGGTCGCTTTGCGTAAGCTCGTTATTAATGTCGATTCCCTTCGAAGATCGACTAACGTTCACCAGTCAATTTTCCTCGCATCGCTGAAGTTCCTCTTACTCTTACCGACGGCACCTACATTCCTGCTGGTACCCAGCTTTGCACAGCTTCCTACGACATCTCCCAGGATAGCAGTTTTGCTACCGATGCTAATACCTTCAATGGCTTTCGCTACTATGAGAAGCGTCAGGTGTCCGAAGAAGCTGAAAGAAATTTGTTCGTCTCGACCGATAAGGACCATCATCATTTTGGACATGGCAGATATGCCTGTCCGGGACGCTTCTTCGCAAGTGATGTTCTCAAGATGATCCTAGGTCAGATGATACTTGACTATGATTTCAAATATCCGGATGGCCACGGCCGTCCAAGGAATCTGACTACTGATGAATTCATCTATCCGGATTCGACAGCACGGCTATTGATGAGACGGCGAAGGAGCAATGAGAGTAACATTATGAGCTCAAGTTCGCTGTGAAAGTCCGCTCTGATATTTCAACGTGTCGCTGTTGACTTTGCAAACGACACAAGGCCGCGTTTCAATGCTGATAACGTAGACCTGAATCTCATGAAGGGAGAAGGTCATGAACGCTCACAATCGATCAGCATAGCTGACTTTGACCCCTGATTTTCATCAGCTAGCAGAGTAAGCTCTATCATACCTTGATAATCGTGTAAGAACGACGCTTCCGCCCCACATGAAAGGTGAAAAGTTTCTTTGTGTGGAGTGACTGTAGGAGCAGGAGGGTTAGGGTCAGGCGCCCATGGGACTTGGAGAAAATCAAGGGAACTCCAAGGCGTACACCCCTTTCGCTACATGTACATCACCTCTAAGTTAGGTTTAGACAGTAGACGACAGTCTAAGGTACCTAATTCAAGTGCTTGCTCTACGCTTGCAGTCACTCTCCTACTCATCGCAGCGTGCTCTTAGCAGACTTCCGAGTATAGAATGCAAGCAAAAAGCAATACAAAAGGCCATCCATCATGTCTAGTGCACCAGCTGTCGATGTCATCATCATTGGAGACAGGCCAGCTGACTTCAAAGCCTCTCTGAACTTAGCTCGCCAGCGTCATTCCGTCATCGTCTTTAACTCAGGTAGCTACCGTAATGCTAAGGCTGGTTGATTACACATGGTGCCTGGTTGGGACAACAGAGACCCAGTAGACCTCCGCAAAGCTACTCGAAGCGACATTTTCTGAAATCCTAGCATCAAGGTTCCCGATGTCGAAGCGAAGACTGTAAAGCGAATGGGGTCTGCCGACGCTTATCCAAATTTTGAAGATTGTGAAGAGAATTGGGACACTAGCACGTAAGTATTCCTGTTCCAAAACAGACTAGAACTCAATGATGAGGTATCCCCCTAATCCGCAAAATAGCTTCCACTGTCCATTCTGCTACGGCTACGAGGAGCGTGGCAACGGACGTTCATCTGGCGTTCTAGCGGTGGATCAGTGATCCAACCCAGCCATGGCCATTCAGTTGAGCGAAAATGCAGCCCAGCTCACCCCTAGCGTCACAGTCTACACAAAAGGCTCTGCAGACCTCGGCCAGCAGATCACCACGGCCTGGGCGGGGGCAACAAATACACCATCGACACTTGTCCCATCAAGCGTATCTCCAAAGGTGCTGCGGGCGCTCAAGTAGTTCTTTCATTCGCGGACGGTAGTGAAAAGACAAAGGCTTTTCTCGTTCACAATCCCATCACTAAGACGAAGGGCCCATTCGCGGAGCAATTGGGGCTAGAGCTAACGCCCACAGGTGATATCAAAGCCGATGCACCATTCCAGCAGACGAGCATTAGGGGGGTTTTCGCGGCTGGCGATTGTATCACACCGTACAAGGTAACTCCTGGAGCAATTTCTAGCGGGTGTAACGCGGCGGTCGCTGTTTCTGCTCAGCTGGAAGCGGAGGCCTCGGGGCATCAACCTATGTTGTAGGCATACATATTACTCTATCTCTGAATGATCCGACAGGGGTGACAAATGATGGTGAAGCGATCTTTGCTTTTACTCTGACTACCACGGAGGACCGGGAAGTGACCTCGCTTGTGCGTTCAAACCATAGAACAAATTGGTAGTTGACAGGGCTATGGAGAAGTCCTATTTGCTTCAATAGAATTAGAAATGAAAATAAACTTCATCTGAGCAATGAACAGAAGCTTAGCACCTGGGAAATGCCTACCGTACCTTACCATTAAAAGAACCTAATGACGCTAACCTACTCGGGATTTGTGAAGTTAGATTGTCGGAACTCGCGTCGACTTTGTTCACCTTATCTTATCTCGGGACGCTAGCCTATCACGTCGTAGGTAAGCTACTCGAGTATATTCTTATTCGCGTCTAGACTAAAAATTAGCGTTTAGCGCGTATTTTTACTTCGTATCCCCCGTAAAAAGTAACTTACTTTATATATATTCTGCCGTCGAATAACTATATTATATTTAAAAGTAAAGCGGAGGAATTAGTATTTCGATACCGGGCTTTCATTCGTACTTATTATAATTTTTAAATACGTCTTCGGTATTACTAAATACGGAGTATAAAAAAGACGAAATTCTTCTAATTATTATAGGGCCTACTCCGGGGGCCTTAGGTGTGCTCCGGGGTTCGTATTTTACGATTTCTAAATTAAAATTAAAATTTTACCTAGTTCGGGGGCTAAATCGGTAATATTTAACCCGGAAGGCCTATCCCTTTCCTTATAAGCGGAAGGCCACCTCTAAAATCTAGCGTACCCGAAGCAAGGCCACTTACCTAATTAGTCTACTCACCTCTTAGCAGATTCTGAGAGTAAGCTAACTCATTAAACGGATAAATTAGACCTTTAAGATACCTTCGGGTACGCTAAATTTTAGAGGTGGCCTTCCGCTCACAAGGAAAGGGATACCCCGGGGGGACCCAATTTTTAGCTTAGACTCTCTGGGAGAACTTGCCGGCAAAAGTTCGGCAAAACAGAGGGTCTGACTAGTGAGACAAATCGATTCAGGGACCTTTTTGTGTCAACCAGAGATCCAACAGTCCAACTTCAAAAACCCCAAACAGGACTAGTGCCTCTGGCTCCCCTGCCAAACCTCTCTTTTCATAACGAGCTCGACGAGGTAAGATCAATTGTCATGCAGCTGTTTTAATCAATAGCAAACCACACTCGATCGACGACTCTGCGTAGGCTGCTGAGGGTCCTCCTCATGGTCATGGTTGCCCAGTGGATTTTCCATAGGAATTTTCACCTGCAATTGCGTCTGAAAAGATATCGTGTCCATCTCATGTACCTTAGTCTATCCTACAAATAATCTTCCCCTTCGTCCGATTACTCTCCATCAACAAATGCGCCTCCACAATCTCCTCCCACGGAAACACCCTCTCAACCAGCACCTTGAAACTCCCATCCCGCATCTTCGGCGCCGTATGCTCCACCAGCGTATTCCTCAGCTTCCCCTGATATTCCTCGTCTCGTGCCCTCAAATTGCTGCCGTGGAATGAGAGACGCTTTATGACAAAGGCTCCAATGTCTACGTCGGCCGGTAGTTTCGTGCCGCTTAGAAAGCCTAGGTTGACGATGTGGCCGTCGCGGGCTGCGGCATTGAGGTTTCCTTGGAAATAATTCTGGCCGACGAAGTCGATGATGACGTCTACACCTTTTCCATCTGTCGCTTTGAGGATTTCTTTTGACCAATCCTGCGTATGGTAATTGAAACCTGCCGTCGCGCCAAGTTCTTTGACACAGAAATCAATCTTGTCCTGAGAGCCTGCGGTGACATATATAGCCGAAGCACTGTCGGCTTTGGATAGTTGAATTCCCGCTATTGACACGGAGGAGGCTCCTGCGTGCCACAGTATGCTCTTGCCTGGCGCAAATTGACCCACAAGGTACATGGCCTGGGTAGCGGTTATCCATGTCTCCGGCACCCCTGCCGCTTGCTCCCAACTCAATTCTTTCGGTTTGTGCATCAACATATGTGTGCTGACGGCGATATATTCAGCATAGGCCCCTCCATAAGCCAGCCCAAAAACCTCGTCTCCTTTCTTGAAGCCGCTCTCAGCATCGCTCCCGAAGCTCTCAATGGTACCCGAGAATTCCACGCCTAGTGTCTTGGGAGCTTGAGGTGGGACGGGATAGTGCCCCTCGCGCTGGAGGAGGTCCATGCGGTTCAAGCCAAAGCATTTGATCTTCACAATAGCATCTGTAGGTTTTGGTTTGGGCTTGGGCGTATCAGGGTTTAAATAAAGGGAGGTAGCAGGTCCCGCACCATTCTTGATATCTATGACATGGCTAAGTCAGAGAATTTAGACAAGAAGTCTGTGAAAATGAGCTGGTGGGAAGACATACCAACGGCTCGCATTGTCTCGGCCATAGTGGTCCTGATCTTCGCGGTAGGCTATGATTTTCGTGAGACTTGGTCAATCAACATGGAGCAAAGTTTTTATATCGCAAGATCGGGATAGAAGGCTCAAAGGAATGCACCTGGAGAATCATGCAGAGCAACTGAAGCAATTCTTTGCAAAGTCGATATTTCTAAGCAGAGTTCGGGAATGACTCAGAGTCAGCGCCACCTGGGGTTAAGACGGACATAAGAAGGTGGTCATTTGATGCGTGTTCTCGTAATGCATCTGATGGAGTATGATACAGTAATGTTGAGTGTTCTTACCAGTATGCAACCGCTTGAAACGCTCAATAGCACAGTTTGCTTTTACATCTTGCGATATGAAGGATGACAAGGGGTGAAGGATTAGATAAGCCTAAGTTCAGACCATTTCATACTCTTTGATAAGTTGCGCCAGCTTCGTGCACTCGGCCGAGTAGTTGATCGCATTGGCTCCAGAGACTTGATATCGTACCCTTCAAAGGCATTAGCAAAAGTTCGTCGTGGGTGCAACTGTGGTCATAGCTACCTTTGCTGATCTTGAAAAGTATCCATCTTAGCTCTGCATTTGAAAATCCAGGTCTTGCAATTAGCATCCTGGAAGGCATCCCCAGCTACCTTTTCATCACCGTTCTCCTTCAACTCGTTCAATTTATCAGCGCTCATTCCCATGATCATTCTCCCGACATCGTCGAAGCAGCTAAGCCAAATCTGTCCAGTGTGGTCGCTGACGTTAACAGACATTATGTAGCGATGCTCTGGCTTCGGATGAGTCTTGTCGCACCGCTCGCACCGCCATTGTCCTACGTCAACCTCGACCACCTTCTTATTGCATCCTTCCGAAAGGCAGGCGGGATATGAGACATTTTCTTGCTTGACATATATGATTGTAGCCTTGGTGGTAAAGTAATCTGTATTTTCTGACATGCCAAGATTCTCTTCCTTCACCTGCATGATGGTCTTGGAGGGATCGCCGCGACCGCCGGCTGCGCCCATCGAACCTCCCATTGAAGCGTGGTTCTGGAAACTGTCATTCTTGCCTTGAGCGTCGTACCAGCCTTTGAGCTTGTGGGCGTCGTCAATGTCCGGATCGATTGTCATCGAGCCCGAACTAAGCAAGCTCAAGCTTCGGCCACCGAAATCGGAAACCTTGACACCTTTGAAGGCTACAACAGATTCAGGCATTGCGTCAAAGTTTGTAGCAGTGTTACCCCAAATTGTGAGTTTAACAGAGAATCCAGTGTTGTCAACAACAGTCAGTTCCCGCTTGTCGTATGGCTTGCTTGTTGTTTTCGAAACGATTTGAGAGGTCTCTCCAACCTCCTTCAGGACGCCAATAGTGTCGATGGTTGTATCCTTTTCTACTGTCTGAAGGTCCCCTATGTTAGTGAAGTTATAGCGCACTTGAGGTACACCATTCTGCTCTTCTGCCTTTTCAACTACGGTATCTCGCTCGAACATTAGCTCGTAGTCGTTATTGAGATTCGAAAATTGCTTCTTTGCCATATTGACTCGGCAAGGACTGGTAACGTAGTAAACTCCACCCTCCTGGAAAAGCTCGTACAAAGCATCGCACTGGTCATTGAAGCCAGTGCCCCGGATTTCTCCGCTCTCATCTAGCAAATTTACACTGAAAAGCTTACCCTCTCCGTTTTTGTTGTGCCATGTCTTGATGTCTGATTTATTTGTGCACCGTGCTTTGATGGTCCATTTGTGGGCATATGGGGATATAGCCTCGATAGGATAGATATTCGCATGGGCTGCCGACGACGAATTATTTGTTCTGGAAGGGAGAGACTGCTGTGGCTGATGTTGCGGCTGTGCAGGCTTGCTCCCGTAGAAACCGTTGGTTGCGATGGTCGTTGATTGGGGTTTGACGTCCTCCTCGGCCTTGAATTCAAGTGCTTTTGGCTCTCCCAACTTGTCACATTCACCAAGTTCTTCGAGAACCTCAAGGTCGAGGACAATTATGATTCTGTTCCTGGGTGAGTGTTACGACGCGAAAAGACAGATTCAGGGTCTCACCTCTTTCCTTTCACTTGGTTTGCTTGGTAAGACTTAAGCCGTACGAAGCAACCTTTCCGGAGCTTGCCTTCATGCACGACATGATTTGCTTCTACAGAAGCGTTAGCGGAGGTATGGATCCAAAAGGAACAGCGGCATCGAGTGTGACCTACGAGTAGCAAGCATGCTCTGCACGAAATTATTGATGTCACTGAAGACGACCCGAAAGCGCTCCGGTGAGCCTTGCTGGCCAGCTAAAGGCTTGACCTGGACACATTGTAAGACTGGCTGTGAGACTGCTGCATTGGGATCCTCGCTGGAATTGAAGATAGCGCTGCAAAAGAAGTGAGTGTCCAAAGGAGGTCAAACGTGTGGAGATGAGGTGGAAGCTTACGCGAGGGAGCCCTGGTCAACTCGCTGAGCTGGATTTGTAGCCATCTTCGGATATCAGAACGGTGTATATGATGCGGCCAGCAAGCGTTGTGGTGCTGGAAAGTGGGTGTGCACGAAGGAGTACCTTAGATTAGAAAGCACCTTTAGGTTGACGCGTTGTTTGGAAGGAGCGTCTAAAAAGGTTTGGCGTTTCTTGCCCCACTGCGCTAAAATCTTTATGCTTCACCGTATCGCTAACAGCCCTAGTGGGGCCCGCGAGGCAGGCATCACCCTGTGACGCGCCTGGCGCCTTCCTTCTGCCTTCTGAGGATTCAGGCTTCTGAGATTTAAGCAATCGTACACAATCAGTATGGCCGATCCTGAGGGAGATGTGGCGACGAAAGCTCCGGAGAGTGATGCACATGAACCAAGCATGATATCCTCGGAAGACATAAGCGCTCAGAAGGGTATAAGCATGGGGGTACGCTAATATATCTCTTTGATTGTACTCTTAATGATGCTTACATAACATATCAGGAGCACTGTGTGACAGACCGCCCTTCTCGTAAGCCATGACCGCAAACAGATTCTTCTAGGCTTTCCGCGACTAAGGGAAGTTGCAGCCACTGGAGGTGAAGAATCATCTGGTGTGGGTTTCTTGACGAGTGGAAATTGAAACTCAGATTCTTACTGTGGACTTCCAGGAAATATCCAAGATCGCAGATGTCGAGGTGAGACGGCGTCAAAATGGTATCCCATTTGTCAAAAACTCAAACGACGGACACTAGGTCTATATCACAAAGCCTAGCGATTATCCTCATCTTCCTTCGAAGCTTCTACTTCTGCTAAGTAGCGGTACGGGAATTCACTCGAAGAACAATCAATTGCAGGCAGACAAATATGCCAGCGAAGGGTTTCTTGTAGTGATGCCTGATCAGTAAGTGTACTTTGCAAAAAGCCATGTCCACCCTGTATTGACAAGTGCCATCATTAAGGTTTGCGGGAGACCCGGCTCCGAACAGTGCAACAGACCCGAACGCTGACGAGTCGAATCCATCAATGATAGAGAAGGTCAAGATGGGCTTTGCGACAACTGCTAAATCTTTCTTGGTGGATATGTGGCTGGCTAGGCAAACGCCTGAAAGGGTTCTTCCAATCTTGCGGAAAGTAGTAGAGGGAGCCAAGGAGGAATTTGCTGACGCGGTTGCCAATGGAGGAGGTGTGTACGCTGTGGGCTACTGCTTTGGAGGGAAGTACGTGTGTCTACTCGGCTCTGAGCTGCCAGATTCGGTGGCCCATGGCCAAGCATCAAAAGACGAAGAGCAAGGGATGGCGAAGGCTGAACCACTGATCAAGGCTGGGGCTCTCGCTCACGGCACCTTAATCACCAAGGAAGACCTGGAAAGCATCAAGTCGCCAGTATCGATGGCTTGTGTAGAGAACGATCAACTATTCCCGGATGATGTGCGGACTGCGGGTCAGACTTGTCTCGAGGAGAAGAAGATCAAACATGAAATCAAGGTTTACTCTGGCGTACCTCATGGCTTTGCTGTTGTTGGAGAGTACGAGGATCCGAAGATTCAAGAGGCCCAGAAGTCGGCATTTGAACAGATGGTTGGGTGGCTCAAGGCGCATTGATTTGATTAATACTTACATAAAAATCGTGGCTTGGAGAAGTGGGCGATTTGAAAATTGACAACGATGACACCAACAAGCCCAATCAACGTGCCCCATGCCAGTAATTTGTGAAACTTAACGCCTATCGACATGGTTGACAGAAGGAGATGGGGACTTTCAGAAAACCAAGCCCAGAGTACACTCCGGCTCAACTTTTTCACACACATTCGGCACAAGCTTTGCTCGTCGTGCATGCCCACATGTTGGTAAAGAGCGTGAGGATCGATTAATCTTTCCGATCTCCTTCCAAAGCCAGGACGCCCTCAAAGGAGAACAAGATACTCCCATCCGGTAAGGTAGCTTCAACAGTGAAGGTGTAATTCCCCGACTTTAGAAACGAAGTGGGGAACACTTAATCTCCAATCAACTCCACATTGCTGTGCGTTAACGGAACACCATATGAGTTGTCCTTGCGAGTAATCAGGTGAGGAAAACCGTTCACTTGGTACTCAACCATGAAAGCAATGTCATCTTTAGTATCATTCTCGTTGATACTGAGCTTTAACATCGAATCTTCAAGATCTTCGACTTTGGGGACCCATCCGTTGAGGTAGAGGAAGAAGACATTGTCTCTATAACAGGCGTGGGCGCATATGTAGCTGGTACTGGGGACTGCAGCTCACATGGTGGGTGCATTGCGGCAAATGTCAAGTTCGCTGATAAAGAAGAGCTGGTCTTGTGGGGCGGGGCCGGTGTAGAACGCTGGGTTATTACCTGGGACTGGTACCCCTCGCTGGGGAATGAGAGGGCTGTGCCATATTGGCAGGCTTTTCGATAATGATGGTTGAATGCCTGGAGTGCAAACTTTTGGCTTGGGAAGGGACGGAGAGGATGATCGTAGCGGGGCGAAAATGAGGGGAGAGAAGAGAACGATATTGACTTATTGTGCCAGAACAGAGCAAGTAAAGAAACCCGAGCCTCCTAGAGAATGTCAGAGACTGGAGAAAAAATGGGCATGTGAGCAGGGTTCAAGACAGGGGAACTCGTCAATATGAAACCATAGCTGTTAATCAAATTTCTGTGGAGAGCGATCATAGCAGGAATCCGACTTGTGTCTTTAAGCCCGGCTATCTCTAAGTCCCTCACATTGCGGATACAAAGAGCCAGATGGCAAATGCAATTAAGGACAACTGATGTAATCCAACAGTTGGGCGTCCAGGCAGCTGCTCAACCTCTGTCCGAGCTATTGAAAGATCAACTTCCAGCGTTTATATATTCTAGAAAACAGAAGACTGCTGCATGAGAGTGAGACGATTGAAGACCCAAGCTGCATAACGCAGTTTCGTCAACACGGAAGGTGGGAGATGTGACACGTGATAATAGTAGTAGTAGTAGTAGTAGTACTCATACAGCGACTCCGGCCGCTAGGCCATGCGCGAGAGGCATCCTTGTCCAGGCTTCCTAGGCCTGAACGTGGTAGCTCGAGACTATATACAATTGGGCCAAATAGCAGTCTTCCTAGGCCACCCCCCCTTAGAACAGGGAGGAAAAGCTCTCCATACTCGGGTTTGGCCCGTGGCCTAAGAAGCTTCTAAAATAACGCTGAAATCAACGCGATACATGTAGGACCCCCGGAGGGTGCCTAGCCGTAGTGGCAGCCACGGCGTTTAGGCTATCCTAATACGCCAAAACTAATAGATATCCCGTATTCCCACTCCTTTATTTGTCCCAATTACTTTCGTCTCGAAGGTGTATCAAATAGCCATTTTATATAGCCTAGGGTGTCTTCTCGATGGCCCATAGTGGAGCTGGGTGTTCAAAGGTATAAGGGTCTTCACTTAATCGTCTCCCTAAAACTTACAGCGTGGATCAGCGATAGCGACCACATTAGGAAGGGATTAAGCTGTGATAGAGGTGTCCTAGCAGAGTGGCCGTTTTGCATTTAGCCACCTAGCTAATAATAGGGTGTAATTATGGGTGGGTTACTTGTTCCTTCGTATCGTACCTGTAAAAACTCTGTAGTAGCGCGGTTTTTCCCCGTCGGCCCCGCAAACGCACACCAAAATTCGGGATTTCATAGCAAATTAATAAAATCCACCCAATTGCTTAATATATGACTAATTGCCACGTCCCAAACGGTCAAGTTTAAAGCTATATAGGTAACCTTCTTGCTGTATCAATTTCTCAGCCCTATACGGGCGCAATGGATACACCACTACCTATATTACCGTCGCTACTAACCAGAGGCCCTAGGGTAGCTACACGCCTCTCTATAGGTATCTCGAAGAAGAAGGCTAAGGTCGTCGAACCCCCTATTACTACTAGAGCCTCTAGGAGGAGGCCTATAGCGAAGAAGGCCCCCGTAAAGCCTCCACTAAAGAAGGCCCCTCCACTAAAGAAGGCCCCCGTAAAGCCTCCTACTAGGAGAGCTCCTAGCGAGAAGACCCTAGGTAAGAGGCTAGAGGTTCTAGTCGGATATTTAGACGATAACTCTATAGATAACGATAAGGAGGTCCCTAGCCCTAGTACGTAAGACGCTACCGCTATCTTAACTAATATAAGGAAGGAAATCGGCCTATCGCTAGCTAGTTAACGAATTCGAGAAGAAGAAGAAGCCGAAGACCGTTAGATTACTCGGGATATAAAGAAACGTTAGGCTCTCGAGGCCGCGAGACTATTAGTTATTAAGATAGAGAAGGAGAGGTCTAAGAAGGAGTTCGATAAGTCGTAGTATACTATTATCTATATAGCTAGGTTTAATAACGATAAACCGTACCTCTATAAGGATACTACATCGGCAAATCTCAAAAGTTTATGTTAGCACGCTTTTTTGGCTGTTATCGGAAAAATCAGGTTTTAGCACGATTTAGCACGTTTCGCACGTTCCGCCCATGTCCAACGCTTTCAGCCATATTAGCAACCCGGGGTTGCTAACACCCGAAACACCGGGAACAGCAACCTTAAAATTTAGCCGCACGAACCCCCGAAGGCCCCCCGAAGGCCTTGCGACCGTAGCCCCGAAGGCCTTACGACCGTAGCCCCGAAGGCCTTACGACCGTGGCCCAGCGCACCACTATCATCATCACCCCGAGCACCACCCAGCGCATCACCCCCGCGAGAGAATCGGCCGAATCGACCGAATTTAGGGTCTGATTTTAGGTGGTGTTAGTGGTCCATCCCCTATAGCCTTCCCGAGTGTTTTGGTCGATTATAAACATTAAAAAAATAATAAAAATCGAACATTTTGAAATCACGTGATTTGCTAAAAATTCGTGATTTTGCGAAACCTGCTAAACCTGCTAAACCTGCTAAAATCGTGATATTAGCACGCGCATTTGCTAATTACGATAAAATCACGATTTTACCCGTATTTCCGGAGTTAGCAAATCCGGATTTAACATAAACTTTTGAGATTTGCCGATATACTACCTATACCGTTATAGGCGAAGGTAACTACTTCTACTCTATCCCGCATTAGATTATTATAGCTAAAGGCTAGGAGTACGCTAAGAAGACTAGTAAAAGCTTCTATATCGCCTCGATTATTATAACCGTGAAATGGGGTTATAATATTAACTTCA
>JAABUP010002010.1_pt1 | contig 41156 bp, 55 predicted proteins | sample 5559201 | NCBI WGS metagenome assembly JAABUP01 (sample SAMN10711887, study PRJNA513373) | rock metagenome | isolation source: Antarctica rocks | place: Antarctica | reverse complement strand
GCTGTCAGGTAGCTGCCTGCCCTGTTGCCTGGAATCGGCTTGTAAGAGCCCATCAGCACCAACCTTTCATGCACCTGAAGTAGTAGACGGCACACTCAGCACACAAGCCAATCAGTGAACAAGGCTGCGTATGGAGGTTTACAGGGAGCGCATGGTTGCAGCCTGCCCTGAATGTTTGGTGTTGGCTTGCAAGGGCCTATGAGCATCAGACCTTCATGCACCTGTAGTAGTAGACAGAGCAGTCAAAAGCATGCTGTCATAGTGGTAGATGCCAGTGAAAGGACAAAGTCCAGTCACTGGATAGCGGACATCCCAATGGACAAAGCCCACCGGAATGCCTGCGGTGGGACAACAGCGTGTGTGAAGTGAGTACTAATGTAGATATGCGTGCTATATATATATATATGTGGCTGGCAAACAGCATGCTGGGATTCACAAAGTAGCTCTTGTTCAGGCAAACATGCAGCTAGGCAATGAGCAGAAAAGAAAACAGCTTTGCCCGCACAGTCTTTGTGATCTTGACACACAACACTGTGCCACTTTAGCTTGCCACTTCAGAAAAGAGCAAGAGAACATAAAGTCTACCCCTCTTGGGAATCATAATGGGAGCCTCCTGATAATAATAATAATAATCTTAATAATAATAATAATTAAAACGCTTTCCAGCTCGTGATGAGCTAGGTACCTCCTGATGCTGCAACCCATAGGCAAAACGCAAATACACATTGTCTCACAGGTCAGGGTTTGTAGGCATGATGTTGGACAGGTAGTGACTTTGGAGTTACCTTGGAGATGCTGCCCAGCTCTCCGCCGCCACAGTAGGTCTTGAACATGAAGACACACAGCACCACAAAGATGATGACTGTGTGGATGTAAGAGGTGGTGAAGGTTGCCTTCAGACCTCCACTCACGGCATACAGCACCACCCCCATGGGAATCAAAATACTCAAAGCTGCATCCAGACAGACAGACATGGTTTTCACAACAGCTCAGGTTTTAGGAGCAGTACTGGCATGGCATCAATGTGCACACAAGGGATGCTGGCAGGATTGCAACTGTAGTTGCAGCCAATAATGTTACTATATTACCATAAGTAGCATTGACTCAAAGCATGCACAGCAGACAGCATACAAGATCAGCACGTACTGCCCTGACACTGCTTCTGACAAGGTGAGTGGTTCGTGATGGCAATGATGACGCCCCAGAGGAAGACGCTTTGCACATCAAAAGAACAACAGAAACGAAAGAAAGGAAAATTCTGCGCCTGTCAGCAATCACACCGAGAGCCTCCTGAGGTGGCAGCTCGGAGCACACTGAAAAGCAGCAGCACGCACCGTAAGAGTTGACGCCAGTCAGGACATTGGTGACCACCACTGCACCCATGACCATCATGATGGTCACAATGAAGTTAGTCATGAAGGCGATGAAGCCAAACACCAGGTGTCCTGTGGTGCCCCACCTACACTGGATGATCTCCAGGAATGTGTGAGCCTGCACAGCAGACCAGCTGTTGGTTAGTCAGTTGGCCACACAGTTACAGCACATAATAGGCATTGGTGTTTTGAAGACAAAAACAAAAGCTGCTTGTGTGTATCTATTTGAAGGTGCATTTGAACTGTGTGTATAAGTGTGATTGATAGTGCGCATGTGTGTCACACATGAGCATGCACATGATCCGGTATGCATGTTGCAACGACAAGCAGGCACCAGCAAGGCTTGCAATGTTGCTGTGAATACCTTGGGTGCTCGGTGCTTCAGCTCAAGCGACATCATGGCAAACAAGAATGTGTTGAGCCCTTGATTGGCAAACCTGCATTATGCATAGGCAGTATCTTTAGAGGAAAAACTTAACCCAACAAAGTAGTCAGGTTCTGATGCAGACATGCAGTGGCCAGATTAGGGGCTCTCTGACTACAAGATACAACAGCATGCAAGCGTAGCACAGCTTGTCAGTAGCAGTGCTTACCACATGGAATTTGACACGCCGTTCAGATAGGTCAACGACACGCAAGCCAAGAGAATGGAAGCCCATGTGAAATGAGACACAATATCCACTCCTATGAGCCCCGCTTTGACACTGCGGCCAGCTGTGTTAAACTGCTCTGAATTGTAATTGTGACCAGCAAACTTGACGTCAATCCACACCAGGATCAGAGCGATGCAGGCAAAGAACACTCCAAATCCGCAGACAATGACCCAGCCAGCAACCTACAGCAACATAGCAAAAGTGACCCTTGCAGAGGCTGACAGGAATGTGTTCTCTCAAGAAAAGGAAAGAGCACCTGTTAATGCACCGTCGAAACAGCCTAAGCTGCTAACACTAGATGCGGTAGACATGATGGTCAGACGCAAAGCACGCGTACGCTCACGCAACCCTACCAGCAAGGCGGTGGTGAACGGGGTCAATTTTTACAATTGACAGCCAGCAAGGACGCAGGAGAGTATTGCAGGAATACAACCAGCACAAATTCAAGCAGTGCTGGCATCTCTGAGTGGATCCGCAAGCGCAGTGCAGGAGCAGACACAACAAGCAATTTGCTCGCCAAGTATCTTCAAATTTGCTTGCAACCCAAAGATATATTTGACTGCTTTGATTGCCCTGCATCATTTTCGCACTCAACCCTGTCAATCAGACTGACCTGGGGCAGGGCATATGTATCGCCGTCAAAAAATTGCGTCTTGCCGTCGAACTGGGTAAGACCGAACAGATTTGGCACCCCATCCCCGGTCCTAGTGTATTCACCCATTGCTTACAGCCAAACGAGGTACGCAGCTGCAATTGGTAGCGTATCAACGATTAGCTGTGAGACTGCGGTCAGCGCTGATGCACACGCCGGTGTTTTTGGCACAACTCAGCTCGTAGCTCCTCGTATGATTTCACGTTTGGTAAAGGTCAAAGTGACCTTTTGCGCATCGTCGCATGGTGAGACAGCCAGTACTTACCGACTGTACATTGAGATTCCTACCGCCTCGAAAGGCTACAAGGCAGAAATTACATACGTAAAGTTAGTCATGCTGAGCTCGTTTTTCTGGCCTGGGTTCAAGTAGGTGCAAAGTTACGAGATTTACGAGGAGACACGAGATCCAGAACTGCCATACCTGCGCTTGTCTTCAGAGCTTGCAGGCTTGGCTCTTCAATTTTGTAGGCAACCGTCGTCAGCGCCCATTTGCAGGAAGCTTGTCGCTGTCCGCTTCGCCCGCATTGGTATCAAGATGAGTGCTGCACCTGCTTCCCCTGTGCTGTCCAAGCGCAAGATTCAACGCATAAGTCTGGCCAATTTTGAGACTCGCAAAGATGACATCACTAAGCAACTGATGGAGGCAGCAACTGATCTGGGCTTTTTCATGATAGAGGACACTGGCATCTCGCAAGCAGAGGTACACTCACCTTTTGATACTGACTAGCGTTGCGTACGATCGCTTCTGATGCAGTTCACGGCCAAATTTGCTGGTAGCAACGGGGCCAGATTTGCGATGCAATGGCATTCGTAACCGTACAAGTTTCTCCTGCAGATCGACTCCATTTTTGCTCGTGGCGCCCAATTTTTTGCATTGGACGACAAGGTCAAGGCTGCCGTGCCTTGTGATCCTGCCACATTTGTAGGCTGGGAGAGAGATGCAGAGGTCTCTCCAGCCACAGGTCAGCATGCAGGCCTTCACATGCTTTGCCCATAGGTTTTACACCCAGAGCTAAACTTGCTGGCAAGGCCTTCCGTCACTCACAGATGCACACATGCTGCACTTTGTCATCCACTTGTGGCATGACGACTGGCATAGCACTGCATTTGGTGTTCATTGCAGACTTGTATGCAGGCTTTGCTGATCACAAGGAGAGCATCCAAGTGGCGTATGACCAGAGGCAGTGGGGCTGCAATTGGCCTGTGGATGACAACTGTCCAGGCTTCCGTGATGAAGCCTTGACCTTCATGGGCGACTGTGAATCTGTTGTTCACAAGCTGCTAGAGTGCTTTGCCGTTGGCCTAGGGATGCCTTGTGAAGACTTCAAGAAGGTGAATTTTACCTGTGTGTTTGCCCATTGGCTATGACTATGCCTTTTGCTGTGTTGGCTTAGTGGTGCTTGCATGGTAGCACAGCTGCATTACTCCGTAAAGCTGCTGCTTATGTTGTCGTATCATCCATGATGCATTCAAAACAAATGTTGTTCACATTTGCAGGCTCTGGACAACTCTGCTCAGGACTGCAACAGCGCCATGCGCTTCATGAACTGTAAGCCCTAACTCACATTCTCTTTCTGGTTTTTTGTGAGTTGTGTGATCACACAGCCTGTATACAAGCATGTACACATGGTCCACATTCACTCAGATGTCCATGAACATCATACCACAAACTGGTATGCACCGCTGCTTCTTCCACCATCAACAAGGTGATACCAAGCCGTCTTCCTGTCACTGCAGACTATAATAATGCTTCCTGTCACTGCAGACTATGACGTGACAGGGCGTACCTTCCCTGAGGGCCACATGAGGGTAATGCCTCACACTGATATGTCAGCATTGACACTGCTATTCCAGCGCGTCGGTAAGCCTCCAAGGTGCTTTTGTGCTTTTGTGTGTGCTTGCCACCCTGCTCTGTCAACCCCTGGACCCTGCATCCCTTCCCCAACCTCCCAAAAGCCCTAGCCCCTTTAATCCTCCCAGCACCTTACTGGCCCCTGCCCTCCACCTTTCCCATTTGCTGATGCTCCCTTACTCTGCTGTTATACTCCATGCCAAAGGTCGTTATTATAAGTTATGCAAGTAATGATTTTGATTGTGAAATCCATGACACTCTTGTTCCAATTTGGAAAATTGGAAAAGAGTATTTTCCAATAAGTCAGTTCTTTGTTGATGCGTTGAAATTGATTTATAGGAGAGACAGGTCTGGAGGTGTGTCCAGGGCGTGAGGCCACCACTGAGTACGCCATGGGGGACGAGTGGACCCCTTGCAACCCCCAGCAGGGGGCTATCACTGTCAACATTGGAGATGCCCTAATGTATTGGTCTGATGACAAACTCAAGGTACATGTCTCATGGGCAGGGTGCCCAACCAGCTTGAATGCTGATGCAACTTGCAATGTGACAAGCTCAGTGTATAGTCATCATCAATCAATAGTTAAGTGTCATCTCTTGACAATCATCAGAGGATCCAACAGACGTTCTCTGCAAAAAGTTTGAAGTGATGTAGACCATGCATAGTGAGTGACTTGTTCATGTGTGACTCATCATGCCTGGCCTCACTAGACACCTACCAAGCCCTGCCCTGCCCTGCCCTGTCCTGCCCTGCCCTGCCCTGGCCCTGTTGGCTTGACACTGTTGTGTTCATCGTAGACCATGTGCTTCCCACTGTCTCTGTCTCTAGTATCCTATTTCTGCAAATGAGTTCCGCACCTGCTGCGCTGTCTCTCCTGTTCTTGAATTGCAGTTGCTGGCTGACATGACATGTCATGATGTGGTGCAGTCCAATTTCCACAGAGTGCGTGCACCTAACCCAGGAGAATACCAGAAGCAACGATGCAGCATTGTAAGTTCTGTTGTACTTTGCACAGCGCTTGGCACTGACCTGTACGCTACTTAGCTAACCACAATTGGCCCTGTGCAGCTGTCAGCATCTTATTTGCATGTGATGCATGTGCTGCTCATTAGATACTGTGTCCTGTACTCATGTGCACCAGATTTGCTTCTGCTTTCAGCTGTTATGCCGTCATCACTACGGGTGTGTGCACAAAACGCATGTTTAGGAATGCTTGACACACAGTAATGACACACATCAGTACTGCATGCTATGCTGCTGCTTTGATCTCCAATGTGCGTGTGTCTGTCTTTCTTCCTGCCTGCCTGCCGGCGTTGTGTGTGCCTGCTGATCTGTCTGTCTATCTCTCTGTCTCTCTGTCTGGTTGTCTGTCTGTCCATCTCACCTGCATGCGGCAACATTGCCAATGCAGCTAATGCATAAATTCCACTTTAAAACCTGATCTGGTCACTAACGTTGGTTGACTAAGGCATGATGGGTATCACAGGCTTACTTCTGCCAGCCCTGCCTGTCAGCAGTCTGCCAGGGGCCTTTGAAGAAGTACCCTCCCATCACTGGTCAACAGATGGCAGAGTCTCGCTACATGGTAAGCAGTCCTCAATCATGCTTTCCTGCATTGCAATGGTCCAAATGCGATATCCCAGTGTTGTGACTATATGACAGATGTAGCTATGCATGGCAGGCATGTTCTTGGCATGGCATGTTGATGAACTTGTACAGACCTGCAGCAAGTGCGCTGGGTTGCTCTCGATGCAGACGGTGTGGTGCATGTGTATGTTCTTTTGGTGCCCATTGCCTCTGCAGTGTTCTGAAGCCCTCTGCAGAGGACCTCTCAAGCACCAAGGCATCGTGTCCTTTGCAATGTTCCGATGTAGAGCTCTGCCTTTGGCGCTTACAGGAGCTGGACTGGTTGAAGGGCCATGAGGCTAAGGAGGCAGCTGCAAAGGGTATTGCTGGCCACAAGCTGCCTATCAGCGTGCCTTAGCTGAAGGGCACAGCCCTTCACACTGCAAAAGGCAGCACACCTGCCTGTCCTAAAATTCAGGCAGCAGCAGACAGAGTATATCAAGAGCAACACTTATGGCAGGCCATGACAGGGGTAGTTGCCGTGTGCATTTGTCACGCTTATGACCGTACATGACAAGACAACGCCAAGGACAAAGCCGGCATGATAGGATGATTTGTACAACTGGCAGGGGAAGGGGGGGCAAGGGTGGGGGAGGGAGGGGGCAGCCTGGTTGTGCCGCCTATGGGGTCTGAAAGACCTGGTGGTGTCCATGATGAATCTGAAATGCTATGTGGCTGGACGCGCAGCTCTGTTCAAGTAACGGGTAGTGCAAGACAAATTTTTTGAGTGGTTATAGATACTGATAGAGTTTGATGCACAGTGTTCAGCATGTGCCATAAATAGGGTAGATTGAATCTTGTTGAGTTGCCAAGTGCTTTGATGACAGCTTGCATGCATGATACGACGTTCTGTAATGCTTGCCATCAACCACTTGTCCCCCTTTGGCACCAGGCAGTCACTTTTGCATCCAAAGTCCAAGCTGTTAAGACACTTACTGTGACACAAATCTGACCTTGATTGCTATTTCTGAAGTCTCCCTTTGGTGCCCCTGCTCTTTCAAGTAGCTTGACTTTGGTGCTATAAATAGGGTACAAGACAATTTATATGAGCACACACCTTTATCAGACGTCTCAACAAAGTCAGTGTGAGTGTGTCTCCTTTGCTGTGAAAGGGTAGCCAATTTGACTATTTGGGTCTTTTCCTTGTGTGCTGGAAGAAACTTGTCATGTGTTGTCTTGCTACGGCAGCAGCTGCGCAGCCTGTTTGCATCTACTGTGTGTGCATATGACAGTAACATGCTATTGCACACATTTGTGGCTGCTGCCTTCAGCATGACCCTGTGGCATACGGTTCTCATTCTATGTTACATGATGCTAGCTCACCATATCAGTCACAGGACTGCACAGTATGTTTTGTACTCTTGTATCTATCCAGTTGCCTACAGTTCTGTTGCTTATAGTTCTAGAATGCTGAGTTTTGAATGCACTACGACAAGTTGAGATCATGATAGTGTAACCTTTCTGACCTGATTCAGAGTTGTACGACAGTGCAGTACAGTCCATGTGTTCAGCAAGCATGCATACAAGCTTTTTGTGCAATTGCACATGAGCATTGGCCCTTCAGGCCCCATGTGCAACTGCTGCAACAGATATCGGAATCTAGACATTCATCTCAGGACAGACATTGTCAAGCAACAGTTCGCATATCAATGTTGCAATACAGCAGACAGGCTTTGTCTCGTGTTGCTGCGCAGTAGACAGCTGCGGTCGTCGACAGCTTAACACATCACAGCTCATGCGGCAGTACGTAAAATGCTTTTGTCGTCACCCATCAGTGACTCAGTGACCAGGGGGCAATAGTGTATTACTGAAAGACACAGGCTATTGTCTTAAAGTACTTCACATGTCATCATGATGACATCAACACAGACTGCCTGGCCAACATCACGCTTTGTCAATCTGTATTACTGTATATCCCAAAGCAGTGCTGACGACCGTGGACATGGTAAGGTGTGACATATTGAAGTACTACCAGGGTAGGGCTTGTTTGTAGCTTCACAGACATCAGGGAGCCAAAGGAGACTTACACAACTGAACTTGCATTGGAACAATGATGAAGTTCATACCTCTTACCCATCTGCGCCCCGGAACCTTCAAACAATATCAGAGAGAGCACAAGTTTGTCCTGAAATCTAAGTAGACTTGACTTTCAGATTCGGTTCAGACCCTGACCAACCTGTTGCCCCCAGCATCTTTGCAACTCTCAAGACAGCACAACAGGGACAGACATGCCGCACTCAATGCAGAACTCCTAAAAGAGAAAATTGGCCCTGCCTGTATCTAGCTTATGCTGGTAGGCATTCAAGTTGCTGCAATCAAGGAAAATTTCGCCCAATGGAAAAAGGTGCAGGCCTTGCCATTGAACTTTCTAGTGTGCAATGTGACATCATGCATCCTGCTGCAGCTTGTGCAGTTGTCTTCTTTTTTAGTAAAGCCAGGAGACATGAGCTTGGGCATGCCTTGAGGCAAATATGTTCCCTCAACCTTGCAGGAAGTACTTGGACTTGGGTACGGGGAACAGGTCAGCTGGAAAAGCAGACTCAGGAAGGACCTCATAGTGGGCATCATAGATAGTTGCTCTTTCAGAAGGGTCCAGGAGAGCCTTTGCAAGGGTGCCATTGATAGGCAACATGTCTTGGGGACAGGCAGAAAAGCACATGATGCAGTCCATTTCTGCCCTCATTGTGACATGATCCCCTGCCTTTGAGACTGACGGAGCAAAGTGAAGCTTGCCACCATCTTGTGCAGAGGTCATGGGAACATTCATCCAAAGGTTGAAAGGGGCAGGGCACGCCGGAGGCACCAGCCCTATGTCCTTCATGCCTGCAGCAGAAGAGGCCAAGGGGATCTTACTAACTTTGGCACTGTGTTTTAAGATGCATGTTGGTAATGTGCATTGGTCTTGCCTGCAGATGCCTGCATGCATTGAGAAGTGCATGTTGAATGTGCTGGAAGAGCAGGCCAGCGCAAAGGTGAACACTCCAGGTCTATGATGGTATGGAATGTGCATTTTGATGTGCTGCATTTTAGTCTGTGATCAGGACAACAGCTTCCTGCCTGCCTGCAGAACAAGACTGCAAAGAATCTGACACAGCAGCAGCGACATGCGCTCTTGCAATTACCAAGTCACCAATTTGTTTGCTTGCTGGAAGGCATTGCATAGGACACAGATGCAAGCTGCTGTGTCTCAGCATGCTGGCATGATTAAAGACTTGCATGGCAAGGTGAACCCCAGTCTCTCTTAGCACACCTTTGAACAAATTGTCTGTGCAGCTATCATGATGTCCTTCAACACCGAGGCCTCTATACCGGTAAATGTCACAAGCTGACATGCAAGTGTCATGAACTCCAGGTGATGTGTCTTCTACAAGCGTCAAGATGGGCCGTCGCTTGTTTGTTACAAGAACATCACCAACCTGTGTGTATCAATAGCGGCATGAGGCCATGTTATGGGGCATATAGGCAAGCTTGTCAGCCATGGTAGATTACCTTGGGCAAAAGACAGAGGATGGCAGATCGTGTGTGCTCCATAGACATCAGCTCATTCAGGTCATGTTCTTTGAACGCCCATGTGTCAACGACCTGACTGCCGTGAGTATTGATGACACGGATGAATTGACCTTTCTTCAGATGCAGTGCTTTGCCCTGACGAGCTGGGATCGTCACCAAATTCGAGCCAACGGCCATAGCTTGCAACGATTGCTCCTCGGTGGGCAATCTGGAACCAGTATCACATAGGGTGCTCGTCAGTAAGTCAGTTTGCTGGGTCAGCCAAGTCAGCGGGTCTGGCAGACAAGCGAACTGCAGTGGCAAATCAGCAGCACGCGATAGCAAGTTTGTACCTGGTGCGATCGCAGGAAACCTCAAGACAGCCGCCAGGCCTAGAGCTAAAGCAGCAAATCACTCCGTGAACGACCAGGCTAGAGTGCTGCAGCTGCGATGCGCAATCACACGAACTGGAGCGTTTCGCATCTCGATGCAGAATAAATAAACTTGTACCAGCTCAATGCAAGACAGGTAATTGAGTCAATGAGGCAAAATGACTAAGCGCCTTTTGTTGGTTGCATGACCAACTAGGCAACTGACGATCTGTGCCAGCGGTTTGTCCTGGCACAAACAACCAGTACAGGTTTGGGCCCTTATAGCCGAAGCTGCAGCGTCCTTTGCCAGTACCCTTGCTATGCTATTGCTTGTACCCACCATGGACAGCTGACAGATTTGCAAACAGCTTTACGTAACAAGTGTAAAGAGTCTCAGCTGCAGCTGAGGCCAGCTGGCCAGCACAGTGGAGTTGGAACACAGCAACTGGGGTGGCCACTGCTGCCATGGCAATGTACTAGACACTTATAAAGAGAATAATGTCTGTGTGGCAGATGAAGTCTTGCTCATAATTCAACACCGATGGACTGGCCTTCATGATGTTGACTTCCGTTCTGCCACAGGACTAGTCAACAAGTCAAATATGCGTGTGCAAAGGAGTTGCATGTGCTGTTGTGTACGAAATAAAAAGCACATCGTTCCATTCAGGACCTGCAACGTTGGCATACTCAAGATGCTGCCTCGAAAAAATTGACGCGATTGGTTTAGCTTTGATTTAGCTACATACCTCTGTGTCTCCTCATGTTCACATGGAGGTCAAAGATACAACACACGATTGGGGTGCCCAGATTGCATGGTAAAGAATTTTGAAATACAAAGTAAAGACATCATCTGCCAACGCTGCATTTAAGAACAGGCATAGAATACAATGCTAACAAATGCATGCTGAGGAATCATGCAGACAGGGCCACGCTGCAATTGCAAATCCAAATGCAAAACACAATAGCAGCTAGAGTAATAAGTTAAGACCAACTTATACAGAAAGGCATATCAGCGCTTTCTACAAGCAAGCAGGCTAAAAGCTAGCAGACATAAAGCAAGGACTCTACAGGCAGCAGCTTGCTAGCAGCTGCATTGCTAGATACTGTTGCATTGGCTGGGTTCAGGATACACATAATACTATTGCCTCGTAGGGGGAGACTTGGGCGGCATCCTGCTATCTCTGGTTTGGTATTCATGACATCTCCTGTTCCTCAGATGACACTGACAGATGGCTGCAGTCTGAGATGCTCAAGGTCTGGAGATAGCTTGCCTTTCACCATGGGTTGAATCTTGGGCTTCCCAGATTCACACGATTCCACCACCTCAAACTCCGGCTTCCCTGAGTGTGTCATGTCAACCGGCTGCATCTCTGGACCCAGCGCATTGTTCAAATCAAATGCCATCTTTTCCTCGTCTGTCATCTCGTCTCTGTTGACATCGCCCACTTGGCGCCTTTTCTCTGCTAGGATTTCGGGAAATGTAATAGGGGGGTATTTCTTCTGGGGGCCTTGCAGGACTGTGGACCCAGTGCAATTGGCAAAGTATGCTATGCTGTGCCGGTCGCCCTGCATCATCATCATCACATTGGGGATGCAGAGCCTGCTTATAATATAAGCTATATGATACAGTATATAGTATACCAAAATCTAGGAGGATAGCAAAGCACCATAGAAGGGCTGCTGGGACACTCCCTACTCTTGATTTCAGAGCCATTGTGCTGAGCTGCTTCACAATGGCGCTGACGACTCCCACAGCACATGACCAACAGTGCATGGAAGCAACAATACACAAGGTTGTTGATGCCTAGCAATGAATGCTCAAGGATTTTAGTGGAACAGCTGCACGAAAGCCCTCAGAACCCTGGCATCAGGTCCATGAGCCTGTGTGAATCTTGCTGAGTGCTTGTCATCAGTCAGGCAGGGGGGAAAAGGTGGTGAGAAGGGGGGTTTGGGTTCTTGATCTAGCTCTTTTGTGTTTTGCACCTATCATCTCATGCAATTGCCTAGCAGACGGTGTAGAGGCAAGGAAAGAGACTATATTTTGTTGCTTGCAGATCATTGTCATCCATCTGTCATGTCAGGACATAGCACTGTCACCTGTTGTCTGTGTTGGGATGAAGTGATGAGGTAAGTTATCTGTTCAATGTCATGCAGGGCGCTCAAGGCAAGGATGCACTCCATTCTGGTGATCCTGCAGAGGTGCACCTTGTCCAGTTCTGATGTCTTTCTCCCTGTTTCCCCCTTCTAGTTTAGTGATGTACAGTCTGGGGTGTGGAGCCACTTGTGACCTATCAGACATACTGGCTTGAAAGCACCGGGAAGCGTTTGTGCAAGGGTGCAGACACAAGGCCGGGCATTGTACCTTGTACTCATGCTCTTTGGGGACTCGCACTCGGTGGAAGGTGGACTTGAGGCGGTCATCACTCCAGTACTGCAGGGCATCCCCAACATTGACAGTGATAGTGCCCTCCACAGGGTCACATGGGTGCCACATGCCGCTTTTCATGGCCTCCTTGGCTGAAGTGCCCTTGCCAGCACACACCTCCAGGCCCAACTCACCTGGTGACACAAAACAAGTCAGAGCTTGCAGCATCTGGTGTCTGTCGAATCCCAGCTTCCTGATAGATCAAGACACGCATAAGGGCATCTTGCATTACATCACCTTTATGTTCAAAAACAGAAGCTGTTGGGGCTGATGCACTGCCTGATAGGGCCATGGCAGGAGCCTATCAAGCACGGCAACTTCACCAACAGCTTCTGATTCTAGACATAAAGGTGGCGGAATGCAAGGCGCCCTTGAAAAGGGCAATTGTACTCTGCTATGAAAAAGTCAACGCTGTCCCAGATGCCTAGCTGTCCTGTTATCCATTTTGGCTGTACATTGAAGATGCAAATGACATAGGAAGCCCAAGCTCATTTCTGCAACATCTGATGCTGCATGCTCATGTTGAGCAGCCAATCATACTAAGGGTCATTTTGTGCAGCCACATCATGCAGCAACAGCTGACTTGAGCTTTGCACGACAGCATACCTGGGCGTGTGAACAGCAGGGTCAGCAGTTCAAAATCAGTGTGGGCATAGATGCGCAGCGCCCCCTCTGGAAACTGTTTGCCCTTGGTTGATGGGTACTTATTGCAATACATGGCTGTCTGGTTGTCGGGATCATCTGGATCCATTGCCTGCATGCGCAAGTTTCTTTAAGGCCAGTGTTGCCCAATACATGAAAATGCCGTCAGTAACACGTATTTACTTCGTATCGACAAAACTGGCACTGATACACTGAAATGTCAATGTGGTGCTGCATGCATTCCCTGGGTTGAGCGTGCTGCAACCCGAGTAAGCTCACTGCAGTGACAGACCAGCGCAATAGTCACATGACTATGCTATGACTAAGCTTAGGGAACCAGGACCAGAAACCTGGTGCCTAGCTTAGTCCTGGTTCTGACAGCCTTGCGCGCAGCTTAACTGCCAGAAGTGCTTGCTGTGCATGTCGCTCAGCTGCACGCCTTTCAGTCAGGCATCTATGCATGATTGTGCAAGCAGTTGCACTTCAGCAAAGCTTGGGTCATGATAAAGTGCAAGTACATCAAGTCGTGTCTACAAAATGGCATGTTCAACTACTCTAGTCACATCACAGCAGCAGGGACACCATGTGAATGCAAGTGTATAGCCTGCAAGGCACAGCTATCCTAAAATCAGCAAACTGGACATGGCTAAAGGACTATGATAAGTTAGGGCAAAAGCACACATGATGCACTCTTGGGCCCAACAAGAGCTTGCTGATTTTGCTCAATGATGTCTGCAGATTGGCAGCCTGAAAGGAAAGCGGTGTTCCAGCAGCATTGCATTAGGCACATTCTGTCCAGATTATGCAGGCAGCCTCATTTTGCATTGAGAGGGTTTTGACAGCTGTACTTGGAATTGTAGCTCTCACCTCCTTGAAGAAGCCTTGCTCCAGACCAAGCCCAACAGCAAAGCAGGACATGATCTGCTCTGTGACTGCATGGCACTTGCGCATGAAAGCCACCATGTGCTCCCTGCAGGCGAGGTGTACATTGTCATATATGTACAGGTATTACATTGTCCTACAGCCCTGAGATGTGCTCATAGGTTCATTGAAGTCTCCTGCTCTTGTGTGTGCTGCAATGCACGAATGGCTGCCACAAGTCACAAGGTGTTCACATCTTTTCAGCTTAGTTTTATGAAAACAGTACTACTGTTTCTCATTAATTGGGCGCAGATGCCAGCCGGCACTCCCTGCAAATATTCAGTATCAAAGTGCAACAAAGACATGGGTGCTGTGAGCTGCGTCGCATGCATGCATATGCAATGCCGCTCTTAATTTTGAGGTTGATGTTCTCACATACATAAAGATGTGAAGCGTAATCAGACGGAGCTGAAACACAAGCTTTGGACAATCTTGTACTGTTTGTCAACTCGAATGGCCAAGCTTTGCAGAGGATGTTTGACGCTTGAGTAATGCAAGTCCAGATACAGCTTGAGATGCAACAAAAGAAATCACTGTCTGGCATATGGATCACAGGAAATGTTAGCTGTGCAGCAACTTGAGACGTCCAGGGGTACAAGGTACGGGGTCAATGCGTACTTGTAGCCTGCACACATGTCCTCTGTAGGCCACAAGCCCTTCATTCTCTTGTTGTCGTATCCAATCAGCATACCTTCCCTCAAACGCCCGACTGCAGCACCAAGCAGCTGTATCAACAATAGTATGTACTAATGTGCTAGGCTTGAATGGTGCTGAACTGAATGGAACTGTTGCACCTTATGTTGAGGCCACCGATGTGTACTTTTGGCAGGCTTACCTGTCAGGTTCTCCTCATACCACCCCAGAATGTATGCAAAATTATCCTTGTTCATTGGTAGGCTGCTCTTCACTTCATCAGGCAACTGTAGAAATCTGCAGCAGCTTCCAGATCACCAACAAACACAACTTCATCACTTGATCAGCATCATAGTGGCAAAGTTATCAGGCCAATGCACCCTTATCATTCTGTTGCCAAGTGAAGCAGAAGCTTGAACAAGTGTAAAGGCTGAACAGGCGCTCACTTGAGACTCATGGCATGAGCAGCATCGATATCATCCAGGCTCATTCCATGGCCTGCAACCAATCATGGCTTTTGTTTGCTGTGGTAGACTTTAGCAGATCACACACAAACAGGTGTTCAGGAGTGCAAGAGTCTGCTGACACCAGAACGCACTGCCAAATCTCACCTTTGACACGGAAAAAACCGATCTCTGAAGCTGCTGTCATGAGTTGCTGGGTTATCTCCGGCCTGCGGGCCTCCATGTTCGCGATGTCGATTATTGGAACGATATCGTGATCAGCTCGGCAAACCATCTCGACCGAAGTTGCCGTTCAATAGATCGAAAGCCTGCTGGACGACCAGCAAACGCGAGTGTATAAGAACTTGGTTGTGCTGCCTGTATGCCAGCAAGTGATTGACAGCGGGCTCTGCCGCAAGTTGACTCCCGTGCCCTCTCGACGGATGTGACTTTGTCAATTTTGCACAGGCCATTTTAAGGCCCCAGGCTGGACCAACAGACCAAATTGCAAGTTTGAGCAAATTTGACTCAAGAAATGGTCAAAGTGTTCACTAATCTTGCTCTGAGCTCAACAGTCAGTAAGCAGTCAGTAGCAAATTTTCTTGGGTATGAATCCGAAGACAGCTTCTCAAATTTGCACTAGCGAGCAAGCTTGATGAAGTGAAGGGATCAGTGTAAGTGGTTATCAATTGACAGAACATGGGGCTCAGCTTGTAGGCATGAAATGCATTGTCATGCATCTCGCAATAAGTCCTGCCAAGCTGCTATGCTGAGTGTTGAAAGCTGCTTTACAGTCAAAGCGTCTGAGCCTGAGCCCAAGTTGGCCTGTGGAAACGCTGCTGGCCACGAGCCCAAGGAAAAGGCATTAGTAGCAAATTTGCTAGGGACTGCAACAGCAAGCTTGAGGTTTGCTACCGCATCGAATAGGAGGACAATCTCTCAAAATTGGCAGCCATTAAGTAATCTGCCAAGATCAGGCAACTTTTGGATCCTGCTATATATAGGGATTGATACACGATTGATACACGATTTTGATGATTGCTCTGCTTTTCGTGTACAGATGTGACCTTTGGATTAGGCGTGTTGCTTTTGCTCTAGCCTTTGCACAGGCTTATGGTGTCGCGTCTGTCTGGAGGTTATTTATAATACAGAAGTAGAATCAACCGCAGTACCCGCAGAACGGGGGGTCCTTCGCCGTACTGCGCCGCGCGTACTGCGTACTGCGGGTACTGCGGACTGCGGACCTGCGGCACAACACTGCTTACATTTAGTTTGACACGAACGAATGACACTAGGCAGGCTTGCTGAGGCTCTGCCACCAGCTATGGCTGGCCAAAGCTTGTAATTTCCCCCCCCCTCTTCTTCTGAGAGCTCGAGCTCGGGCATCACGCCTTCAGCTTGTTTAGAACCGTGCTTGTGCGGTTGAACGGTTCTTTTGACCAAGCCCGCAGGTTAGAGTGCTGGCATTCCGCTGTTCAGTGTGCAGCGCTTGGATGTTGAGAAGGGTATCGGCATACCGGCTAAAAGTTTGATCCTGGCCATGTGCTGTCTCGCGATTCATCACTTATCGCTTTGTGGCAAAGATCAACTTCGCAGGTAGAACAGCAATCTTCGGCAGTTTCTGTTCCCACAGAATGTGCACACATAAATACATTTACATCTGCCTACTTCAAGTGTTGCTGAGCGTTCTGACTGTTGCTCTGCTGATGGGTCTGCAGGCAACATCACAGCTGGCTGCGGCCTTGTCAAAGACAGACTTCCAGGTGCAGTTTCAACATCAGTCAAAAGAGGTTCAGTCAGCCACAGACAGGTGGGGCTTGTTGTGCAACTTTAGGTTGACTGTGAGTAGTGTCGGCCTCAAAGGCAACAATGCTGCTGCAGCTTCTGCTGTGTGTTGCAATGCCACAGCAGAACTTAGACATCCACACAAGCAGCAAGGCCAAAGCCTGAAGCCGGGCTTGCCAGACATCAGTGAGCTCAGCCCCCAGCTGCAGCAAGAGTGGCACCCCGACAACAATCTTGTGCTTGGCGGCATCAAGATCAAGCCATACAGCGACCAAAAAGTCATGTGGTCATGCCCCAACTGTCCAGCAGGACACCCTCATATCTGGAAGACAACTGTGTACAGCCGCACAGGAGGCACCAAATGTCCATATTGTCAGGGGAAAACAGTATGTCAGCACAACTCTCTTGCTACCAAAGCACCGAGACAAATCCAATACTGGAACCATGACAAGAATGCCAAGACACCTGAGCACATGCTTGCGGGCAGTAAGCTCAGGGCTGAGTGGATGTGCCCAACATGCAGCTACAAGTGGCAAGCTCGTGTTGCACAACGTGTGTTGAACGACAGCGGATGTCCTCGTTGCAGTAACAAAGCTATTCAAAGGAAAACAAAGCAACCAACGTATGAAGCAGTGCACCACCCACTGCTGCTTGAGTGGGACTATGAGCGCAATGCTGCAGATGGCATTCATCCCAACAACACCACCCTTGGCAGCGACAAGCTTGTGCATTGGGATTGCCAGAAGTGTCCAAAGGGACAGCTGCACAAGTACCGAATGCGTTCTGCCAATCGCGCTGGTACCCAGGCTTCTAAATGCCCATATTGTGCTGGTCGTCAAGTATGCAAATGCAACTCTTTGAAAACTCATTTCCCCATGATTGCATCAGAATGGGACTTTGCCAGAAATGACCTAACGCCAGCTCAAGTCACGTCTAGGTCTGACCAGCTTGTTTGGTGGGAAAATCCTGTGCGGGGCAGCTGGATGCAAACGATTAATGGCCGCACAGACCCACGACTCAACCCCACATGAAGGTGAGATGTCAGGTCAAAATTGCCTATATGAAACTTCATCTGCCAAGCTGTTGTTGCACAGCATTTTGGCAACCCAACTTTCTGTACAGTGGCATGACCTTGCAAGGCGGGTTGTAAGTGACATCATGATGCAGCTGGGCTCGCATGCACTTGTATCTGGCACGTGATGTTGCTAGAGCTTGATTGCAGCCTTTGTTCACGCCATGGTGTCTGCAATGATGTTTATTCAGGCCATATGGTGCGACTGTCTTTTGTTGGCATGGAGTATTGGAGTTAGGGTTCAGGTTTTGTGCCCTGGATGTGCATCATATCTGTCCAGGCATGACATTCTGACAACAATTCCATGGACATAAGAGAAAGGAGATGACTGTCATTCTGAGCAACCATCTCCTTTTCTGAGATGCAGTGATTGACAGGTACGCCCCATTGGTTGTCATGAAGCTGCTGTTCTTAGACCATTTTCTGACAAGCTTGCGACGTACCGTGAGTGACCCTGAGGGATTTGTTCAGGAAGATGGCTGATATTGTTACATCAGCCATTGCCACTGGCAGAGTGAAGGCAAATGTTCCACTGTTAGCAGAACAGCACTGCCTCAGTCATCAGAGATGCTTCTTGCTTGACAAATGCATCAGTGGCTATTGCTTGACTGCATTGCATTTGCAGTGTCTTTGCTGCATGTTCAGTGCTGCTGTGTTAGTGGCTTTTGCCACACTTACTCATTGCAGCCTTCCAAGCATCTTTGCTTGTTCTGCAGACCCCTTGAAAGAGCCTGACGCTGTAAGCTTTTGGGGAATGGTGTGTCAGATTTCAGTTTGTGGCTCACTGAGCAGATGGGGAATGAAGAAGAGCTAGGGTGAGGGGCCTTTAATGACAAGTACTGCAGTTACCTGAAGATTACAAGTGGTTGTGGCAGCTGCAGCTGCGTTTGTGAACAACGGTTGACGCTTATGCTGTGGGTTTTGGTGCACATCACTTCTGCTGCTGTGTCTGTGGCCAATGCTGTGTCTGTGGTCAATGCTGTGTCTGTGGTCAATGCTATTCCGAATGAGTCATGTGTACGTCACATTAGGTATTAGGTATTGCAGACAATCATGCTGATGATGCATTTGGACCCCCAAGCAATCAACTTATCATTGGCGATGTGAGGCTGCATCGAGGTTTCTGTCTTGCGGAAACAGCACAGGATTATGCCGCTACATGTTGACAACGTTGTTAACGTTGCTACGGGCTGCTGTTCTGCCTGACAAGAGTTCAGCATGATTGATCACGTATATACCGGCAGCATCGTTATAGGGCAGTATAGAAACAATCGATTGCATGTGAGACAGCATTTGCTGCTATGCACTGTCTGACAAGTGTACGTGTGATATGTAGGCAAAAAGTTAATCAAGAGAAGCTGTCTTCAGATTCATACCTAAGGGAAAAGAATTAATCAATTTGCAGCGCGGGACAGAGAAGACGATTCGTCTCCTTATCTGCATCTCCCAAGTCGTCGTTATGCACCTCCCTTGTCATAAGCTGTGCAGCGAAGCAGTGGGTAAGCAAGAGCTTGGGAACGTCTGCGTGTGCAGTGCTGCTCGTTGGTGCCCTGCTCTTATACTTCACCGGTTCCTGTGGCCAAATGAAGGGAGTGCTGTCTCTCCGCTGTTCAGTGTGCAACCCTTAGCTCTTACGAGGGTCGCAGCAATAACAGCTTGCCAAAGTCCCAAATGAGCCTGGCAATGTCCTCCCTCGCGACTCGTGATCAACTGTTATTTGGGAAACAACCACCTTGCAGGTAAAAGAGCGGTCTTTGTCAGCTTTTGTTCCCATGCAGTATGCCTTTGTGAGTGTTCTTTTGTTGGGTCTGCAGGCAACGGCATGTTTTGCTGCGGGCCTGTCGGAGAAGCAGTGCTGCAGGCAATTCCAGCACTAACAGTTTGAATTTCAGTCGGCTGCAAGAAGGTAAGGCTTGTTGTGCAACTTGGCTTTCAACTCTGGGCAGTGTTGGTCTCAGGTGGAACAATAATGCTGCAGTCCCTGAAATGTATTGTGGTGCTACAGCAGCACAACCACAGAAGCAGCAAGGCAAAAGCCTGAAGCCAGGCTTGCCAGACATCAGGGAGCTCAGCCCCCAGCTTCAGCAAGAGTGGCAGCAAGTGCAGGCTGGTGCATGCATGTGCTTGACTTCTCATTCCGACGGGGGCAACATTGCATGCTGTCTGTTAGGCAAACTGTCACGTAAATTTATACACGGGCCGTTTGCGACACCTTTGCCGTAACTTTTTTCTACAGTCGCTGATCTGAGACGCAATACATGTCAGGAAGCGCGTGTTGCTGGCAGCTAATAGGTGAAGTCAGTGACACAGCATTATGCCGTGGTGCAGATGTGACTCCGCGCACAAGCGCAGCCAGTTACTCGACCTGTACTTTGATCAAGAAGGATGGGTTGTCTCCGACCCTGGGTTGATCGTAGGTCGGCGCATAGGCAGGTAAGGAGATCATGCAAAGAGGTTATGCAACCCGTCCCTTTTCGACTCTGTAGCCGTCAGCTATTGTTGCAGAGCAGGCTTCTCGGTCATCGTGAGCGTTACATTCTGGGCTCTAGGTTAATATTCCCTCGCAATGTCCTGTCCAAGTGCTTGCGCACCTAGCATGTTCTTATATCGCTCCATCCGAAACTGGCAACGGAGTCCTTGATTTGCATATAGCAATACTTCGATCAAAGAGACATCATGCAGCAATGTAGAGTGCAGCAAGTGCGACACTTGTCTTCCCTACATGTTCCCCTTGTACGCTCAAGCTTTTGTGCGGTCAGATTTGCAAAGAGGCGGCCACTGCAATACAGTGTACCAAGAACCTATAAGTTTGAAGAGTAATGCTCTGCTGTCTACCGAGCATTGCTGCTAGCAAATTCATGGTCAACTCCCACTTCATCACATCTCTGATTGCGTGTGCTGTTGCAGGCAAGAATCATCAGATACCTCACCAACATCCTACGGTGAAATAGAAACAATCGGCAGCACATCAGGCAGCACATCAGGTCAAGGTCAATACGATTATACTGATGACGACAGCGATCGGCCGCTGGATTCTTTGAAAGAATCCACCAAGGAAACCGCAGAATCGGCTCAGGAGTCAGCAGACTCGGCGCAGCACAAAGTAGGACACAAGTTCGATGAGCTGAAAGATGACATCAAATCTGCAACAGGAGATATTGAGGAAGACCTGGGACAGCTGAACGTAGAGGTAGCTGTGTTAAAAGTGTGTATCTTGTGCCTGGTGTCAGGCCTTGTATCTATACCCTTTTTGGGATGGCACAACACTCAGCTGCGTCGTCTTTGCATCTCTGCAGGAGCTGATGGAGAATGTTGCAGACCCAAAGGAGTTTGGTAAACGTGGGGAGCCGCTGTTCTTTGGCCAACTGCTTCTGTTGACTCTCATCTTCTTTCCACCCAAGTTCTTTACGGTAACCAATCCATCAGCAGATGTGCATGCATTACATGCTCTCCACATATCATCATTAGGAGACATTTGCTTGAGCTTGAGTTTTTACAATATACAAACGCCTATATCAAGGCAATCACACTGTTTTATTTTGTACTTGATACCCCTAACAAAATCCCACACTGCAAAGTGCACATATGTAGAATATTGTGACAGCGACGCGCTCAATTGCTATCTGCGCTGCAGACACTGGTCAGCTCCATTGGTCTGGTTTCCATCATCGGTGGACTCTTCTTTGCGTGAGTTTCTGCAGTATGCACTTATTCTTGCACACACAGATTGCTTTCATTATGCCGGCTGTTTTGTTATGCAAATGCAATGAGCTTGCTTATGAGTGCTGTTATCTGCAACCTGTTTTTTGAACCAACTGACAATCAAATTGATCTCTGTCAGTCTGATGAATATATCACTTGCGCATAGGATTCTTGGTGTGCGTGACATGGGAAGTAACTTCTACCCCTTCACGGCGGCTCGCAACGGCAACAAGCTAGTGACCAAGGGCCTTTTCAGTAAGCTCCTCAACTGTTTGTTGACACAGCATGCTGTAAGACTCTCCTGCTGTGTCACCCTGCCTCACCCTCCCTATGTCCTACAGAAGTTTACTGACATGCTTGGCCACATTGCAGGATATGTAAGACATCCTATCTACTGTGGCCTCTGCTTCTTGACATTTGGACTGTGCGCCATCACTGGCAGTCAGGCACGGCTAGCGTTGTCTGTTGCCTGCTGGATTCTTCTGCATCACCAGGTAAGAAGATCCTGCCTTTTTCCCATCATGACACCACATATGCTCTTCAGATCACCCATGCAACTCCTGTTGCATCATGGCATGGACTGATGAAGCGTCAAGCCTCGTGATGGCTTTTGTGTGTGCTTACTGCACCACATTTGTGCTGCATCTTGCTGCTGACAGGTCTATGTAGTCTTGGAATCTGACATCACTTTTTTGACTGCAATCAGTGGGCTTATGCACAGTGCTGCACTGTTTACCTGTGGCTGTGCATTTCAAGCATGCATGCATGCTTGTGTTGTGACTAGTGCATGCACCTTTGTGGACCGTATGCTGTCTGCAGGCTACTGTGGAGGAGGGAGAAATGGATCGCCTGCACGGTGAGCAATATTCAGAATACAGCTCACGTGTCAGCAAGCTGATCCCTGGTATCTTCTAAGCCAAGCTTGGCAGCAGCACCTGTACCACGTTCTGATATTTAAGGGGTACTTTAATTATGCAAACAGTCTTACTTCATGGATCAGGCATGCTAGTGCTACTAATGCCAGGGTCGGGGTCAAGTCATGCTGTAATGTGAGTGCTGGGTGCAAACTCACCCGTGATTTGCATTATGTGTAATGAGGTTCAGAGGTTCTGGGGATTTTCCGCATATTCTGCCAGTGTTGTGTCTGCAAGGCAATTACAGAAGTACATGTTGCCTGCTTCCTGTACATGCCGCCATCAGCTCCTATATTGATCTCCTACAATCGTCTCGTGCAATCATCTCCTGCATGTGCACCTCCTGCACGTGTTCAGGCAATCAGTGCATTGTGACGCACCATTGGCCCTGCCCTAAAAAGTAGGGCCAAACCCGGTGTACATGCAACGCCAGCAGGCATTAGCCAGGGTTTGCAGGTTCTGCCATACTAGCTGAATTTTGAAGCCAGTCAAACAGCATGCTGCAATCCGACATAACCTCACGCGCAACGCGGGCGGATGAAGCGTCCTGGATTTCGACAGCCAGACGCAGATACGTGCAGGCATTGAGGACAGTGTGTGCCTCACACTGATCTCACCAGCCATGGCTCACACGACCGTGCACCAACGTCTTGTTTTTGGTCAGACCGCTGCGAGGTTTCGGAAAGACATAAAATGGCTGTACTCTGGAACCAGTACACCGCACTTTGCCCTCACGCACGGGGTAAGCAAGTGACTGCTCAAGCGCTGCTTCAGCAGCATACCAGTTGTGTGAGCAGGTGTATGCCTGCAGTATGACGGCAGGTGCAGCACCTCGTCTCAGGCTGGTTTCAGTTGGGGCCACAAGCTTCCGTCCAAAGTACAAGCCGCATTCGGCCTAGCGGCTGAGGTGGAACGGGACCAGCTACTTCAGCACAAACAGCAGAAACAACAGCAGCAGCAGCCTCAAGTGCTGCAGGAGGCATCTTTGCTCAAACAATCTGCTGTCCCCAGCAGTAGTCAACTGCGTCACACAGGCGCATTTGCAAGATTGCCAATGGTTCCAGTGTCAACAGAAATTATTGAGTCAGCTCTCAAGCGTGCTGGCAGGATTGCTGCCAACAAGAAGCTCAAAAATGAGGCCCAGAAGGCCAGATCCAGGTAAGCAGGCAACTGGATATCCAGCTGACCACCCAGCTGCATGCATCATTGACCAACACCAACTCAACATGCGAACTGTCTGCATTCTGGGTAAGCATTCTCACAGATGCTTGCGCAGCAAGAACACCTACAGTGCACTGAGATGAAGATGACGGTCTGTATCGCTGCAGCAGTAGGAAGCACTTGCTTTAGTGTTTTGCAGTAGGTCCATAACACTCCATTTGCTGGCTGCAGGGCAGCTAAGCAAATGGATACTCTGACCAAGGAGGTAGCAGTGCCCTTGGGCACATATATGAAGGGCTTTCCCTCTGTGCAGCGCCTGCACCCCTTTGAACAGGCCATGCTTGAGCTGACGTGGGGCACTCAGACCTATGAGAAGGTCCTCACCAAAGTGGACTCGCTGCGCAAATCCATTCTTGAGGCAAGCCGCTTCGTTTGTTTTCTGTGATCCGAAACGTAGGCCAAGGTGTCTCTACATTACCAGGATAGCCAATCAGGCGTGTGATGCATATTGTTTGATGTTGGCAGTAAAGGCCTTCTTTACCATGTGCTTCTTGTGCTGCACATCAAGAACACCATCAGGTCTAGCAGAGCAGGTGCTCTTGGCCATATCTGATGCAAAAAAGGGCGTGTGTGGGGGCCAGGGGGCCCACAGGACACAGATCATCACACTGCCCTCACTCGGTTGTCAGTGTGTCAAGAGTTGAGCATGCCCCACATTGCACTATAGTCATTCATGATACACCATGCAGAGACGCACATGGCTGTCAAGACTTCATAAAGGCATTGCAGGGCGCTGAACTGTTGACATAGGCTCCAGGTGCTATGTTATTGGCAGGGGGGAACTTGCATTCCAATGTACACTGTTAAGTCCCCTCCGAGAGTTTTGGAAGCCGGCATGACATCGGTTGACTGCTGCTTCAATGAGTTGGTGTTCTTCGAGTTGCGGCAAACTTGCCAAATTTTTGAGCGTCCATTTGCATGGTGCAGGTGGGCAAGGGGTATGCAGGCAGGGCCAACAAGGCAACCACGAAGGCTGAAGCTGCTGCCATCTGTGAGGAGGGCTTTGCTTCTGTTGAGAAACTATATCTGTGAGTAACCATGGTTTGTATGCCTGTGAATTACTACCACAACAGCTAAAGCACTGTTGGCTGAGGTGATCTGCAAAGACAGATAGCATTCTGACATGCAATTTGTAGACATGTGGCCCAAGAAAGAGAAGCATGGGATGTGATTGTTGTGTTTATGCCCTCATGACACCTGGCAGTATTGCTGTATTTGAGGCCGTCAAACGGAGATGTGTTTCCTTCCTGAAAGCATGCAAAGCTTTTGTCCTTGTCACCAGCAAGCACAGCAGCATTGTCCAAACGCCAGGCAACAGGTGCTCTGCTGCACAATGTGAATGCCATGCCGCAGAGAACAGGAGCTGAAGTGTTGTTTGGGTCTCAGGCTTACAAGCCCATGTTTGGTGCAGAAAGTCTGGTGCGTGTGTGGATGAGCTGAAGCTCGTTGCTCAGAAGCTTAGACGCTTACCGGTTGTGGATCCTGCGCTACCTGTGGTGAGCTGCAACCCTGCTGCTTGTCTCCTGTTGTTCTCCTCAACTGCCTGTGCACCTGTCTGTCTGTCTGTCTGTCTGTCTGTCTGTCTGTCAGGCAGAATCAATCTGCTAGAAAGGCTTTTGAAGCTTTGCCAAGTCAGGCATTCTCTTTCAGACTGTGCCGCAATCGGTGTGCTCGTGTTTGTATGTCACATGACAGCTGACCTGCCTGTCACTGCCAAATCAAAAATCTCCATTTGCAAGCTGTTCTCTCTGAGCCCCCCCTTCCCCCACCCCACCCCATCCCCCACCCTTGTCATGCCAGAAGTGACTACCATCTGTCTCGACATCTGTCTGCCAGTCTGTGTGCACGTGCGTCTGTTGTTGTTGTTGTTGTTGTTGTTGTTGTTGTTGTTGTTGTTGTTGTTGTTGTTGTTGTTGTTGTTGTTGTTGTTGTTGTTGTTGTTGTTGTTGTTGTTGTTGTTGTTGTTCAAATGGAGCCATCAACCCACCTGCACCTCACCAGGAGAAAGAAGCATATGAATTAAGCAGTTCAGCAGATTCAGCAACCACCTCACCAAAACAAGGGTAGCTGAGAGGTAGGCCAGAAGATGCACCACTGTAGGGTCCATCCCTCACATGGGCAATGCCGCAGGCCTGGCAGTCCTTCCAAAATCCACATAATGTTGGGTTATTTAGCGCTGTAATCAGCCAGCAACTGAACTGATGCAGCTCCTGCCAGCTCTACGTGACTATTGCGCTGGTCTCATGACGGAATGCAGTCTCCGTCTTTGGCAGTTTGGGGCACTCCATGCATTCACACACGCTGCCAGAACCCAAGAAGCATGATTTTGAATCTTCCCATCAAAATGTGTGCATCTGCCAGGGAGGCTGTTGAGCTGATCTGCCACTGCGCTGCCCTGACCAGGAGGTGCTGTTACCACAACAATGCCCTTCATCTTCTTGTGCTGATTTGAGAGGGCCTGACATGCAGGCAAAGCCTGAGGGAGAGCTTTCCAGACAAGCTATGGCTGGATATCATCTCCAAATCAGACCTGCTCACAGCGCATCTCAATGCCGCAGATGTCCTGATCCATCAGTCACATAAGTCACAAGCTTCCCGGGGCCCTTCAGCAGCCAGCAGCCTGGATGAGCCCTCAGCTGCCGCGACAAACACTTCACGGCAGTCCGATGCTGGAATTGCTGAGTCACAGCAACAACCTGTCATGATACGGAACGTTTTTGACAAGGCCAGCAATACCCACAGTCATGCAAGCAGTGTTCATGATGACATCAGCAATGGTGCGTCCAGCCAAGAGGGACCCACACAACAAATGGGTGAAAGTGTTCCAGGCAGCAGTGTTGCTACTGCCCTGGCTGAAGAGCAAGATGTATGGGGCGGCGTTATGGATTCGCAAGATGCAATGACTGCTGCAGTTCAGGCAGCTGCTCTTTTTCCTGATGCTTTGAGGATATCTTCTGTCACTCAAGACGGCATTCAGAAATTGCAGATTGCTGTCATGCACCTGTTGAGCAGCGAAACTGAAAAAGCTGCAGATCCGCCACTATAATGAGCTACAGCAACAAACAAACCCAGAGGTGTCTGTTACTGCCATCAATGCTCTGTTCCTAATGCTCTGTTCCTAATGCTTTGTTGTGCTCAAATAGTTCTTATATTCGTATTTAAATTGCTGCACTTTTAAGCTTTTTGTCCCCTCGTGGTCTGCACACCTTGGTGTTTCTGCTGTTGCACACAAGGTCTGTGCAACCGTGAATTATGATGCGAGCAGAGCTCCTAACAGGTTACCATGGAATTGCGATGACCTAGCGTGCAATTGCATCTGCATGAGCTGTATCATGTATACGTGTACATGGACCATAAGAAGTTGCAAGGTCCTCTAGAGACTTGAAGATCTTGCATAACGAACATCGTCAAAGAACAACAGTAAATTGCTCAACAGTGCTCTGCATGGCTCGTACACTGCAGCATTCAATTAGGCAAGCATTTCACATGATGCAATGGGCCAACATTATCAACACCTTGATAGACATAATAAGCCCAGCACGAATTTCACTGAGAGCAGCAATGGAGATGCAAGCGATTGCTGAGCTGTTGTACACACATATACATCCTTTGTGAGTGCTGCTGCAGTGCTTGCACATATACAACCAAACTGATGTGCTGCTTCTTGACAATCACCAGCACAAGCGTCATCACAGCATGGACGGCTCTTTGTGAGTGAGGATCAGATTTCATAGCAGCAAAGCAGCCCGACGTCTACGCAAGGTAGTTGTACACCTGCAAGCAGTGAAAACATATGGTCAGGACTGAAGCAAACACGCACATGACACAGCATATATGCACTGGAGATGCATGCCAGTTTGACTGTGAAGACTGCATGAGACTTGACACCCAGCCTTGTGGCGAGATTGGGATGCCATGAGCTAAGCTACAATCCTACATGCTGCAATGCCTGGACACTGCACATACACAGCATTGTGTCACTAGCGTGCATACTTGGGGATTTTGCTCATCACGCTCTAGGTACTCCCGGTCAATGAGGGACTCTATGCGTTTCTTCAGATCCTGAGCTCTGATTGGAAACTTGAGCTGAATGAGCAGTTGTTGCACCAGCAGCTTGTGGCTCAAGCTCTTGCGCGTCTTCATGATGCGCACAATAGCAGCATCGATCTGCATGACCCGTTACATGCAGTTACGTCACCTGCCAGTGTAAAGTTTGAAACATACAGAACAGGCTTGCCGGTCAAAACAGATCAGCAGTATTTGAGCACACCAGCGGCGCCAGAGGAAAGGGGAACGGCAAATCGCTACAAGAGACAGGCAAAATGGGGAATATTAGGCATGTGAGGGCAGAGAAGGAAGACGATTGCCACTATTCAGAAACAAAACCAGGACAGGCATCAAGCAATGCATTGCCAGAGCCACAGCAGAACACATGTCTACAGTGTTCAGCCTCACCTGATATTGTCGGTCCTGCAGCACTTGATCATTTGTCTTTTTGTTTTCTTCGACAGTCTCCTTGAGCTGGATGCTGTTGATCTTGATGCGGAACAGCTGATGCGTGAATCCGCTGTTGTAGTGGAAAACATCACTGTCATCAACTTCCCTTCCCTGAACGCATGCGCCACCCAATCAATACATGGACACTGTACAGCCAGCTCTGACTTTGTTACACCACCAAACCAACATGCTGTGTTGAAGTTCAACACGCTTCCCTGATTTGCAATATGATACCCTGAGTGGCAAGTGCACATCATGCTCAGTCTCAGGTGCTGACCTACTGGATACTCAACACATGATATGAGCCTCACAGGCCTTGATACAGGCTATGTATGACCAAATGCGTGAATTTAGTAGCGCAACTCCTTGAGTGGCCTGGTCCCTGTAATCTGACAGTAACCTGAGTGTGACCTGAGTGTGACCTTTCCTCATGGTGACAAGAAATACAGACAGGAGCAGTACTCGTGTGTATATAGTCTGATGAGTCACAACTGGCTCCACACCCCAGACTGTAAAGTAGTGAAGGAGCTTGTTGCCGGCGGCCTTGAACAATGCACAGTACACCCGAGTGGTGCAGAGGGGCAGACCACTTTAGTTTCTTGGGCAGCCTGGCCCTTGTAACCAGATAGTAACCTAACAGTAATCTGATGGTAATCTGCATGTAGCCTTGACTGATGGCAACAAGACATACAGACAGGAGCATCGCTTGTTGCTGACAGGCTTGGTCAGTGCACAGCAACACCAGAGTGATGCAGAGGGGTGGACCACCTTAGGTTCCTTGGGCGACCTGGCCCTGGTAACCTGATAGTAAACTGATAGTAACCTGATGGTAAACTGTTTGTAATGTGATGGCAACCCTGCCTGATGGAAACGAGACAGACCAACATGAGCACTGCTTGTTGCTGGCAGGCTTGGTGAATGCAAAGCAACATTCCAGTGGTACAGAGGAGTAGACCACCTTGAGTTCCTTGGGCAGCCTGGTCTTTGTAACCTGTTAGTAATCTAATGATAATCTGCATGTAGCCTTGACTGATGGCAACAAGACGTGCAGACAGGAGCATTGCTTGTTGCTGGCAATGCAAAGCAACACCCGAGTGGTGCAGAGGATAGACAACCCTAGGTTCCTAATTCAAGACTCTGATCTTGCCACAGCCCAAGGCTCTGAATCAATAAACAATGCAAAGGAACACCCAAGTGGTGCAGAGGGGTAGATCACCTTAGGTTCCTTGTTCAGGACTCTGATCTTGCCACAGGCTAGGCTCTGAAGGGTGCGCCGCAGCTCCTTGTCTTCAATGCCTGACGCATCTCTCATGTCAGCCAGGCTCAGACTGTCAACATCGTTGAACAGCATCAGCACCACTGCCTGCAACACTGAATTCAGGTCAATCTGAGCCCTCTTGACACCTTATGCTTGGCAGGGACAAGCTGTTGACGTCATTGAACAGCATCAGCACCACTGCCTGCAACACCGGATGCAGGTCGATCTGAGCCCTCTTGACACCCTTTTGCTTGGCAGGGACAACCGACAAGTGCAACTGCTTGTCAGTGTCAACTGACTCGCACAGGAACCCTTTCCCACCGAGTTTTCCTGAAGCTGTGATGACTTAATTGGTGTCCAACATCAGGAGACTTTGCTGCATCAAAGCACTGACACAGGTATCACATGAACACATGTTATTGTCGGTGACCTGACTGCCAAAACAGGACATCATTTGGGGAGCTACTCAGGACTGAACATAACTGACTCTAGGGAAAGACACATGTTTAGTTGATGAATGATGAACTCACACAGTTATGGGGCTGTCCTGACATGCAAATTCAGTCACTACCAGCTGTAACCGTACCTGGAAAAGGGACACTGAGAGCTCCTTGACTGCCTTGGAGAAGTGTGCTCTCATGACACAGCTGCCCAAGCTGTTGTGCCACACCAGCCGTCGCCCGCTGTGCTTACTAAGATAGAAGTCCTGTGTGAACAAACAACAAGCTCTAGGCAAAGAATGATAATAATAGTAACAGTAATGCCACACCTGCTACCGTCAGTTACGTTGCATAAAAGCAAAGGTGAAGGGCTTGCATGCAGGCCAGCAAACGCTTTGCACAGGAAAAAGAAGAAGTGCAAGACTGCAGTCATGCAAGAGGAGCAGCAAGAGCTGTGATGCTGGACACTGGCTGTTACAATGCGTGCACTCAGGACTGTATATACCTAATCCTGGGGGATGACATGTGTTTGTGAATGACTAAATGTCTCAATGAAATGACTGGATCTTGCAGTGTGGATGAGTACCTTGAAGACTGTCTGGTAGCGTGTCAGCTCATCAGGCAGCTTGGCTTCTAAATGAGGATACGAGGGCCAGTAGCCACTGGTCAGCACATTCACATTCATGTCAATGCCTGGCGGCAGTCTAGACTTCACGGAACCCTGCATGTACCCATGTTACATTAGCCTTGCAGCATTGACACACGGACATTCATGATGAGGACAGACACACTCATGTCAATGCGTGGAGGCTGTCTGAACCTCACTCAGGCCTGCATGTATTGTTTTTTATTTCTTTTTGCGCACATCAGGCATCCGCCGCGCAACATTGACAGGCACGAAAGCACATGTCCGGGGCATGTACATTTATGTCAATGCATGCCAGAATCAGCTAAGCCCTGCATACTCAAGGCATGACCTTTACAGCATTAGATGTGCACTTGGTGAGCATGTTAATGGTGCCACCAATGGTGCCATCATGAGTAATTCCATGGTCACCATGCTGTCACTGTGATTTTAGTACACATAATATGCATAATAATATAATGTAACGTATATAGCAATATAATGTATACATAACGTATATAATAACACAAGGTACACATAATGTATATGATATGATGTATACAAAATGTATTATGTGCATTATGTATAGTGTATAGTGTACGTAGTTTATATCCTGACAAGGTGGTATGGGGCCAAAATGCACTCATGCAAGACCTGCAAATCCAGACCCAGGCTGACGGCATAGCACTGACATGACAGCTGTGTTTCAGATGTTACATTCGCTTGTACTGTCATGTAATTCACATCATCAATCACACGAGTGACAGACTTGCAAGGGCAGGGAAGAATTCTGGATGACCTGGACAATAAACAGCAGTCTCAATCAGCTGCCCAAGGCAGTCTTGATGCTGGTGAAAGCAGTCTTTGCAGCAGGTCACACGGGACCACAGAACATTTTGGCACACAGCATGATGTCCCTACCAAGGTCCCCATATTCACTGGGGCTCATCACCAAGATCCCTGTGTTTGCTGGGGGACCACTTGACTGACATCCGGGGGACCAACAACAGGTGAATGGTGTTATTCAAGATGCAAGTGCAGGCATGCAAGTGGGACTGCATGAAAGGAAGGCTTACAGATGTCTTGAACGACATCATGATGTCTCGACTGAGATCCACATCCTTGAACATGCCTTCCAGCTTGTTGGTGAATTGGCTGCCGCACTCTGTCTTCAGTTTGGTGATCATGTTCTTTTCTGCATCTGTGCTGGCACTGCGTCCCAGCAGCAGCCGCTTGGCCAGATCCTTCTTGTAGAAGGCCTCAAACACATCCTTGCCCTACAGAAGCACAATGCAAGACTGAGGTCCTATGCAAGCGATGCGATTGGAGGGCATGTCTGTGGTGCCAGCACCAACGTCCATGCCTGGTCGAATCACGCCCTATAGAACCACAATGCAGGACAAAGGTGGTATGCAAGAGGTGTGTGTGTGTGTGTGTGTGTGCGTGCGTGCGTGCGTGCGTGCGTGCGTGCGTGAGTGCGTGCGTGCGTGCGTGCGTGCGAGCGTGCGTGCGTGCGTGCGTGCGTGCGTGCGTGCGTGCGTGCGTGCGTGCGTGTGTGTGTGTGTGTGTGTGTGTGCGCCAGTACCAGTACCAGTGTTCTGCACCAGCTGTGCTTGACATGTCCACGCCCTTTAGGACTGCAATGCAGCACTGATGTGCTTTGCAAAAAGTGGGAACATTGAAGGTGTCTGAGCCAGCACCACTTTTCTGCAGCAGCTGTGCTTTCAAGCAGCTATGTCATGTGCTGAGACCATGTACAAACAGCATGTCACTGTCTCACCTGTTCAGGCTGCTTCAGAAGCAAACTGATTCAACTTATTACCTGGAGTATGATCTGGATCACAAAACAAAAAGAAGAATTATTTTGCAGAGACAGTGATAACTGTTCTGCCTCAGGCTTTCTCCCACTTTTCAACACAAGGGAAGCGACTGTCAGGACAACCCCGCCAGTCATTGGCAAAGCAAGTGCATTATCACTGGTGTTCGTCAGTAGGTTTTGTTTGTCGACTAGGTTTCAGAATCACATGGCTCTATCAAATTTTCGGCCTGCCATTGGGAAAACCAATGGGAGGTGTCAGACAGATACCGACCAACTTTCAAAGACGCCAGGACAGACCTGGAACCAGGTAGATGGGCCTTTGGGAAAAGTCACAGTGTTAGAAATTTTACAATACAACAAGAGATTAGCCTTGCAACCTTTTGGGTTGCTGGCTGCAGACATCAACAGTGCATGCTCTGCCAGGAAACATAAGATGACCAACAGTGTGGGCGTGCAGACAGGCCAGGTTGCTCACTGAGATGTATCTGAAGAGCATGAGAGCCTTGTCTAGCGTGGTTTCCAGCTCCTCATCAGTCTGCCCCTTGCTGCCAGCCCTCAGCTCCACATCCACATACTTGGCAATCAGCTCGGCAGGCCTGCAGGCATCACAACATTAGGCTGTGGACAGCATAGCATCCCCATGCATCCAGCTGGGACTTGTCACCTGCACCTCTGGTTATGACCACAGCAGCTGAACTGGTAGCCATCACCCATGAGCCCACTGTTGCAACCATGTTTGCAACTGCTCTCGTGACAAGGCTGTTTTGGTTGGCAATTGTTTGTCCAACAGTGCTTATGGGACATGGGAGAGTAGCAGCAGCAACAGTAGCAGCACAGCACAGCACAGCACAGCACAGCACAGCACAGCACAGCACAGCACAGCACAGCTCAGCTACAAACAGTGACTGGATACATCATTGCACATTGGTGGACCACCCCCTGAAGTTTGTGCAGCGGCTACATGCAGGCTACTCACTTGTTCTGGCGCTGGTTGATGAACTTCTCAAAGGCTTCCTTGAGTGCATTGCTAAACTGCTCATTCTTCTGGAAGGCCTGAGTGAGGACAGTGTCCAGCTGTACCTTCATCTCCAACAGAGCTGACACCATGTCCTTGTCCTGCAAAGCCACATTGCACATATCTACATGATCCGTGCTCTTTGTGCACTTACCACCTGACAATCACCAGAATCACCACTCATTCCGGAATTTCCTAAACACCCTCATTTCAGATGTATAGGCAAGCATTGCTTCTGTTCAGGACCTGCTATGCATCCTGTTTCATTACACTGCTAGTCACATGGACAGATGCCTGTTGGCCTGTCACCGGCACGGCACCTGTTTTGTTCGAGACTGAACAGAGTGATGTCAGAAGAGAGCAGACCTTCTCTTCATCTAGAACAAGGGCAAGGCCAGTGCGCCCAATGTAGTCCCTGAAGGCTGCCTTCAGAGGTTGCAAGGCTTGGATGCGCGCACACAGCACGTACAGACGCGCCAGGTCTGTCACCCTGCAACCAACAGCAGCATTTGAAACAAGCTTGAGTCAGTGCCAGGTCATGTGGCAGTCACATGCCTGCCGATGACCCCAGTAGGGGCAAGCTGCCAATGCTGTTGCCTTTCTGCTTGATGCAGCAACAGAGCACAGCAAGTCAGTCAGTGTTCAGCTTTGGACCTTGGTCACTCCAGCGCAAATACAACTAAAGAAAACTCTGAAAGCACATTGGTTTTTTTTGAAGTTTTGCTAGAATCTCCTGTGAAAACCCCTCCAAAACATTTTGTTCACTGCAGAGCTTCCAGCATTGCCTGACATCGAATGACATGATGTGCTTTCAGCCATACACCCTGCAGTCAGCAAGCGCTACTCAACAGCAAACCAGCATAGCTGATCTGAGTGGCTGACCTCTTCTGTGTCATGAGGTCATCAAAGCCTTTCTCGAGGATAGACGGCATGTGTGCAGCTAGCAGCTGCTGCTCCACAATGGATATGAGGGGCTTTCTGGTTGGTGTATCCAAGTATTGCTGCCACCGCTCATATTCCACCGACAGCCGTTTCTGCATCATGAGCAACTTGGGTGTTCAGCAGATTGTAAATGCAGCACCAGTGGCTGCTCACAATTTAAAAAGGGGCTTCCTGGTTGGTGTGCCCAGGCGTTGCTGCCGCCGTGCGAATTGCACTCCTAGCCTTGTCTTTACCAAACATGTGCATGCAGTTGAGCAGTTGAGTGTTGCTCTGTGCAGCAGAACATCATGATTTTAGTGCGATTGAAGCAAGCGCTTTCTTTGTTAATTTGGGTTATGCTGTCATTGCTTGATTGTATGGTATGCCGTTTGTGTAAGACACAATGCCCTGCAGACCCAATCATGTGGTTGAAGTACCTGCACTGCCACAAGGAATTTCATTGTGTGGATGGACACCAGGAGTATGTCAACCCTGGAACACACTTTGCGACTGTACCTTTAGATTACAATCCTGCCAAGTTGCATGCCATGCACAGTGCTACTTTTAGACGGCAATTCTGCTTGATGATGGAACAAAAAGGAACAAAACGCTATAGTGTCAGAGCTAGCAGCAAGTCAGTACAGCTTGCCATGCAGCAAATCAATTCGTCATGCTCTGACTTTATACCTGTCTTGAGACTACAGCAATGTGTGATCTGAATTGCAATCCCCGCAGGCGCAACGTATATGCAATCACAACAGTAAATGCAGTGCAGGAGAGCCTTACTTCACTATGCAGCAGGTACTCAGCCACATCGCTCTCTTGCATGTACTGCTGTCCTTCCTGCCGATAGTACTGTGTGGTTTTGGCCAAGAAAGGCTCCTCGAAGGATCCAGCATATGTTCCCAAGCTGGTGAACATGCGCACCAAATGCTTCAGCAGGGCTTTGTCTACTGTTTCACCGTTCCTCTCTGCCTCAATGAGGGCCAGAAGGCCTGCTACAGTCTTGTCCTCCACCTGGCAGCAGATCATGTGAGGCACCAGTACCATGTGAGGCACCAGTTTCATGTGGTGGGGCATGAGTATCTTGTGAGGCATGAGTATCATGTGAGGCACGGGTACCATGTACGGCACCAGTACCATGTGAGGCATAAGCGTCATGTGAGGCATGAGCTTCATGTGAGGCATGAGCGTCATGTGAGGCATGATTATTATGTGAGGCACGGGTATCATGTGAGGTATGAGTATCATGTGGGGCACGAGTATCGTGCATCTGCTTGCAGCTCTGTCAATGCAACGTTATTATCCTGTGAGGTATTGAACGCGTGTCAGTTTGCACAACAGATCAATGTGCAAGCTTCAAGCTTGGCATGGGGCAGAGGGGCTGAGTGGATAAGGAGCCCAGCCTGCTCAGACTGCATGCAGAAATGCAGTTGCAAGAGCCGCAGAAAATCGGCATACTCCACAATTTGGCATAATGCATAGGGGTGCAGGGTCCATGCATGGCTGCAGACTGCAGTGTTATGTACCTCAGGATGTGTGGCTAAATGCAGCCTGAAGAGTCGCAAGCCCATGTCAAAGATAGACCGCACAGCAGAGTCTGAGATGACGTATGTGCGGTCAAGGTACAGGAAGATTGAGCGAATTGTGAGCATCTGGCTGCAGTGGTCTTGCCAGGATTCGTTCATCTGCTCTAAGAAAAGCACTGAGCCTGATGTCTGATTGCTGGCCAGCTGCTGAAGCTGAGAGGCTATGTGGGTATCGCACACCTGCAGCATATGCAGCAGCCAGGTGCGGGCGCGGCTTCATGGAGCATTGGACCATGGTCTGGCACCCTGCAGTGCAGCTTGGTTTACCTTCTGTAGGTTGCTGTACAGCCTGTCTGCCATTTTGTGGAGGCACAAGTCCTCCACGGCCTGCAAAATGAGATGGCGCGTTACACTGCCTGCGACCACGACTCCGACTACAGAAGCAAGTTTAGGCGAAAAGATGTGCTTGTGATCAGCATACCCTGTACAGCTCTTCCAGACTGAGGGATACCCCTTTTTTGCCGTGCACAGCCAACACGGCCTCATTAAGTTTTGCCCAGGTTGCGCTCTCAAAGTCTGCTGGGAGCTTTGGCTTGGCTGCATGAAATTACCACATCGTATACAGAAACAAGCACGAAGTACACAGTGAGATCTGGCACGTACACTTCAGAGGCTTGATGACGAGCTTGCGCGCAGGCGCAGCTGATCCATTCTTGGTGCTTGTGCTGTATACGCCTTGAACGGCAGATTGACCTTTCATTATTTTTGCACGTACAGTTCCTCAAGGCTGAAACTTCAGGCCGGTGATGCACACGACATTTCGCAACCCAGCCAATGCAGCGCCCAAGTCGCATTCAGTCATGTTCAAAACAGATTGCAGAGCGGCATCGATGTAGTACTCACAGCGTAAAGATGGCAACAACCTCACGCTTTGCTGACCTATGCAAGGTCGAATTATATGGCAATGAAGGCGTTGAGATAGCCTAAAAATCGGTCATATGCCAGATCTGGCTCTTCTTCCATAGCTCAGCTGGCTAGAGCGTGCGGCTGTTAACCGCAAGGTCGCTGGTTCGAGCCCAGCTGGAAGAGTCAAAGTTCATTTTGCTGTTGGGGGCAACATTTTGCTGTTGTGGGCAACATTTTGTCACCGAGCAATCAGCAAAACAAATCAGCTTTACTATTGGCGCATGCCTTGTTGAACATTTGCCGCTTGGTCTGGAGATATAGTATTGTACTGTTGACCGAGCTCAGGACCACTCAAGATTGCTATGCCTGGCATAGCCCATTGAGAGCAGAAAGCAAAGTTTGGTAAAACCAGGAGGTATCAACAGAGGCGAAATCATGTCAGCAAATATTCACAAAGTTCACCTCAATGCACTAATTACGCAAAACCTTTAGCACATCACCTGGAGGATAAGTTGTCCGCTGAGGGACGGCAATAACCCACTCCATAGCACAGGGTTGTGGCATAAAGACAACGGGTTTTACGAAGCACTGCTGCCTAACTTTTGCAGCCACAAACTATATGAGACACCTGGCAGTGCGGACCAACTGTGCCACAATGCTGTCACCTGTAGACTGGTTGACCAAAACTTGAAACAGCCAAAGGAAGTGAATGCACACAACCATGTGCTAGTGTATGTGAGCCAATATGCCCAAGAATGATCAATCACTTGGACTGGTCACTACAATGTCAAAGTCAGCCTGAAACTATGTGCCATTGCTTCCTGCTGGGATCCTGCAGCATCTAACGCCTGCCAGTCATGCCATTCCATACAGAATGCGCAGCGCGACTGCCCAGTGTTGCACCAAAACCGCCAGCCATACTGTTGGCCACAATGTTTCCCATACGACCGGCAAATTTGGTGATGTGCTCCTCGACTGTGACATCCCTCTGGGCACCTGCAGCAGGTGCTGCTCCGCCTGTAGGTTGCAAGCACCAGTCAGCTGTTGACTGTGGAACGGCAATGGTCATTGCACTCTTGGCACATGCAGTAACCTTCAATGTTGAAGTCAAAATTGGGCATGTGCTGGGCATAAGATGGGCTATGTGCTCAGGCAAACCTCTGGTAGGCACGCATGCACGCAGAAAGCCTATGGTAGAAAAGACTGATTAAGCTGCAAAACTAGGGACGATTTTGCAGCGCAAAGCTTGTTCACAAAACAAGCTTCCTGGTGCGATCCAGAGGCCTTTTCCCCAAAGCTTTTGAACATGTTGCTTGTACAGATCATGCTTGTGCTGTAGTGATATTCGGCCTGTGCGCTAGCTATGGAAGGCGATGGCTAAGACAATTGAACGAGTGACTAAGGTTTGCATTTAAATTTAAAGGGGGTCAGTCCAAAAAGAAAGGGGGGGGGGGGGTGGAGGGGCCAGTCCAACAAAACCAATCAACAAAGAAAAACCCAAGAATTCTTGATTGTCGTACAGCGATCAGCTACGATGCACTTGGGTTCAAAATTGTATTTGTAGCTGAAGCTTCTGATGTGCTCCCAGTTGCTGCTACCACTGCACCTTTAATGCAATATGTACGTGCAAGCCTGATGGACTCAAGAGTCAATGACAGCCACCTATACTGGCCAGCATGTGTGCAAGATGATGCCTGACATTCATTGGGGCATAATGAATTGGCTGCGTATTTGGCAGCCAATTGACTGTTGAAACAGGACCTCATACTGCGAGCAGATCAGGACTGTACGCACTAGACCATACCATGCATTCAACTGATCAATCATTGTTGGCCAACTGTCAAACTCTGATGATGCTGGACAATTCAGATCACATTTTCAATGAAAGTGCTGAGAGCAACACTGAGCGCTCACCTAGTAGGGGCCTTGATGAGAAGTAAGTACTGGTCCCAGTGACAGCTGCTGGTTGCTGCACGCAGAGCAAAAAAGTATGAGCTTTGTGGTCATCTTGGTGTACATCATGAGGGGCTGCATGATTCACTGCTAAGTATGTGGACATGCTCTGGCTTGATTAAAAGCTGAGATGAAACAAGTGCACATGCACATGCACATGCACATGCACATGCACAAGTCTGTGGAGCACAGCAGCAGCAGTAAGCAACCTGCTGCACAGCTGATGTGGGAGAAGCTGTGTTCTTAGCAAAAATGCTTGGCACCCAAGCAGGCGATGCAGGCTTTGGCGCCACAACCTCAGAGGTTACAGGACTGTATTGAGTTGCAGTGTTTGTAGTAGAGTTATCCTTCATCATGCTGACCCATCGGTTTGCGACCCCTTTAGGGCTACCTTCTTGCTGCAATGATGCAGCCTGTATCTACAGGTAAGGTCTCAATGTGTTGTCCAAACAACGAATTGGCAAAGTCATAGCTACTGCAGAACAACCTGTGTGAGCAACAGCTTACAAGCTCGGGAAGCATGAGCAATGAAGCACAACGAATCAGAGGAGAAGGGACATACTTGTGGTTGGTGGCTGTCAAGAGCGGCTGCCCCGGATGTCGCTTTGATCCTGTCTGAAGCCGGCGAAACCGAGGGAGAGGACACATCTTCTGCTTCACCTGCTGCACCGCTGCCGCCCCAGCATGATAGCTTGCGGACCGCTTTTTTGGTTACAACAAGCTGCACTTTTGATGAATTGTCTGGCGGAGCAGCATCAGTTTGTGTTTTCGTTTCTGCCTGCCCGCCTGCCTTCCAAAATGACTTCATGCTGTCCCAGGCAGACCAAGTACACACTGCACAAGAACTCCGTACGAACAAAACCGATCAACCAATTCTATCTATAGAGGCCAGAGCACAGCCATCCAGCGCCGTATGGAGCGCCGATGCGATTACTCAGGTTTTGAGGGCTCAGCAAATGCCGGTTCATCTGTGCTATGCAGAGCCATAGCGTTTGCGTCATGGGACCCTGACCGGGCAGACTCGTGAGAAGCATTGCACATGAGATGCCGGAATGTACAATGCAGCGTGATGAGCACACAAGCATCGCGTTGCATATCGCCCGTCCGGGAGGACTTTACTTGATTCCAGGTGCTGGGTGAAGCAGTCATGAGACAGATATAGATAGGGTTGACAGACCAGCAAGCCTACTGTCTATACTGTAGATCAAGACACTGTAAACTCATAACCTTGAATAGCGAGTCATCTCAAATGACTCATCATCATTTTGTGCTTCTGCTAATCTTTGCTACTCACACCTGCAAGTATCACTGCCACCCTTTGACAGACTTGTTTCCTGGGCCAAATCTTGCTACATCTGCCCGCGCTCCCACATGCCACTTCTGGCTGCGCAATGTATCAGCAATGCATGACATTGTCTGAAATCCGGGAGCTTCTACGGCAGGCCTGACAGATTGCAATTGCTAGCCTGTTCTGCGATGCCTTTTGTTTGTTGAGCACCAGTGCTGGTGGGCTCTGCCGAACAGTACCAGTAGCACAGCATGCAGGATGCTATAAAAACATTTTCCCTACACCAAAGCATGCTCAGGTAACTCTCTGCATCAGATATGATGCTGTTATCAAAACCTGCTCACAAGCCACTGATTTTGGATATGGCATCTGTGCTTGCAACTGTTTCCAAAAGGTCTCTGCCTAGTCATTCAAATCGCTGCTCTCGTGCTCCCATCTTCTCTGCACGACGTTGCTGTGTCCTCGAGAAAGAGACCTAGGCACAAGAGTGAACTTTAGCTCAGAAGAACCATCCCTGACATGCCTTCAATCGCCTTGCATGCTGCTGCCAATTTCAGGACATCTGACACAACAAATCTGGCATCCAGAGCCAACAAAACAGATAACAAGGTTTGAAAGAGTACTACACATGTCATAGCTATAGTGGTTTGGCTCAACCAATTTGGTTGTCCATTGTATGGCAACTGTAAGGCACATGTCAGGCTTTGGACAGAGACATGTGGTGCAGCTTGTGCAACTTTGTGTCAAGGCTACGTCACACAACCTTGTCCAGTTGACTGGTGATATCATTCTTGGCAGACTTGCCGTACACATATGACACTGGTTGCTCCCATGTGCAATCCCAGCGCAATCCTTTTGAAACTTCATAAATCACTCTTCCAAACTACGAACTACATGTCTCTGCTACTCTTTGCTGCCTCATACCCACACGTGTGTTGCCTTGTCGATGCAATGTTGCGTGCAGGTGCATGTGTGCATTACAGTACTCGAAATATATGATGTTGCCACAATGCTTATAGTTGTGTCTGCGGGCTGCTCAAATCAACGAGTTCTGGAAGGGTAGGAGTGTGTGCCTTACTATCAATTGATTTGCAAAACAATGAGGTCTGCTTCAGATGGTGATGGTAGAAG
>JAABUP010002008.1_pt1 | contig 41178 bp, 57 predicted proteins | sample 5559201 | NCBI WGS metagenome assembly JAABUP01 (sample SAMN10711887, study PRJNA513373) | rock metagenome | isolation source: Antarctica rocks | place: Antarctica | reverse complement strand
AAACAGGACGAAAAAACAACTGTTAAGGGCGGAGCAAATCAGGATTTTTCGAAAGTTCATACTGCAATCCCCAAAAGAGAATCCCCGGAAATTGGAACAGATCCCCAAAAGAGAATCCCCGGAAATTGGAACAGAGTCTCAGTCTTCATTATATGGAAGTGAGCAGTCTAGTACTTTTCGCCGTCGCGTCACTTGAGTATGAGTTGATCGATCTCGGCATCTGCCACCAATGGCCTGACCAATGGCATGGCGGGCTTTGCGTAGCGCTGTTTTTCTTAGGTATGAATCCGAAGACAGCTTCTCAAACTTGCACTAGCGAGCAAGCTTGATGAAGTGAAGGGATCAGTGTAAGTGGACATCAAGTGACAAACCATGGGGCTCAACTTGTAGGCATGAAATGCATTGCCATGCATCCCGCAGTAAGTCCTTCCAAGCTGCTATGCTGAGTGCTGAAAGCTGCTTTACAATCAACGCGTCTGAGTCTGAGCCCAAGTCAAGCCGTGGAAACGCTGCCGGTCACAAGCCCAAGGAAAAAGCATGTAGATCCACAAGAGGATGGTCCAATGTATATACCTGAAAGACCAGAGAGAGAGAAAGAAAAACGGTAGCGCCGCTTGCTTGCGCTGCCCATCTGTGCTCACGGGCAAAACAGTATTCTTATTCTGTCTGAAACTGCAAGCCAAGCCGATTCGGATGCAGACGTCCAGGTCTACGTCCAGATGTCTAGCCAGCTCATGATCATATATACTTACCCAAACATAGCTGTACATGGCTACAGATACACATTTGCCAATTTGAATACGCTGCCTGCTGGCTGTAGCGATAGCTGCTACCCAATGTCGCCAACTCTTGTAACTAGCTATATTTCGGTAACACCCAAATAAAATTGCTGGCATGGCTGACGACTGACACTGCTGCTGCAGCTATACAGTGTGACTAGCACGACAATATATCGCAGCAATCATTGGCAGGATACAATGCCGCTGTGACGCAGTGTTATTGCAAATGCAAGTCCTCGTCAATCCGCTTCATATTCACAAGCACCCTGCAAAAGAAGGCAGAGTAATGATTCGTCGATCAGCCGGCTCACAAATGGCTGCATATGTACAAGACCTATATACTGCATGTTGTGCTGTCTAATGCGACTGCAGGCCATGCTGAGCAGCCTGTTCAGAGGTAGGCCAGCAGTGCATCAATTGCTAGAGAAACTCACTCATTGTGATCCCATGTGTCAAAGATGACACCAAAAGTGCCATCTGCATACAGCCAAAGATGGCCTGGCAGCACTGTAGGCTCTGCTGCTCCACTGGGCACTATCTCACCCTGGAAAATTTGTACGACCTGCAAAGCACAACATGAATCATATGCAAAGAGTATGCGGCAAGCAACTACAGCTGACCACTACCACAGGAAATGTAGGATGTACATGCGCCCAGCAGACACAAGCACAAGTTGCTGTCCTGGACGGCCAGATGTCCTCAGTTCAATACAATGGCATGGTGGAATATTTGCTGCAGCTTTGGTTCAGCCTGGCCAGTGACAGTGCCGCTTTGTCATCATTTGAGACATCTAGCAGAGGGGACGTATCAGAAGAAGTGCGTGGCTGACCTCCTTGGCAGGTAATGGTGCGCCACCATCATCATCAAGATGGTCAAAATCTCCACTTAGTAGTGACAGCTCAGCCTGCCTGGTGAGCATGGTTACATGATCAGGCAGCCAAGGCTTGGCAACTGGAGCTGCTCGCACTGCCCACCGATGCATCATAGAGTTTTGATTCATCACCTGAAAAGCAATGACGGCGTCAGACGACATGCACAACTTGTAACCTTACTTGTGGACCCACTCCTCACAAAACATTGCAAAGCATAGGCAATTGCATCTGCGTGCAACTAGCATGCGCGAGGGACCACCAAAAATGTGCACAGAACACAACACAAAAGCAATATTGTTGGCACCCAATAGCTAATGAAGCTAAAGCATGTGAGGTGAGTAGCATCTGAACCATTCAGTGTATTGGCAAACCTGGGTGGCTACAATGCTTGCTGCTCTGAGACTGAAGTCATAGCGCACAGTCATGATGCAGGTGTGCAGCATGCCAGTGCTCCTCCACAAGCCTGCTAAGGGATGCCGATGTGTGGGGGTTGGTTTCTCAACCCTTGTCAGCGTGTGCACAACAGGCAAAGTCCCTGCACATTTCAGCAGCTACGTTCTATCACAGAGCCATGATGGGTTCAGACAAATAGGAATTGTACACTCTTTCACAAGCTTGACAAGGATTGCAGTTCAGGGTGACACGCTTTGGGTTTGTCAGAGAGAGATAAGACAGTGTTCATTGCAGTCAGGGCGGCTTGTGCAATGGCTGCTGCAAAAGTGAAAGGCAGTATGTACCTGATGAGCTGCGGTGTCCAGACCGCCTTCGTTTTGATTGCTTGTTGGCAATATGGCCCTGCACAGTGACATAGAGGGCTGCAGGAGATTGATATAGTAGACATGCGCCACCTGCAACATCAGGAGGTGATATGCGGCCTTGTAGTCCCCCAGAGAGGCAGGTCATCAGATGCCCTTCTGGTGTTGCTCTCCACAAGAAAGCATACTGAAAGCACATACATTGCCCAACTTTGAGGTCGCAGGCATGCTAGAGGTGCAGCTTATTACTTTTAGCCAATCTGATTGTGAGACCTTCAGATTAAGGACAAGAGGTCGCACAGGCATTGCGATTTTACGAGATGTGAAAATGGTACCTGCATGAAGCGCTGCATTTCAAACTCAAAGCTGCCTTCAGGACTTGTACCCAAGATGGCATCTGCTTGTTCCTGTGCACCGACACAAAAACCTCGACACTTCAGCATGCAGCACTGCAACTAGGCAGAAACACTCAACAAAATGCCAAGGTGAGCACATGCAGTTGAGAGGCTGATGAAACCACTTCATTGGTTCAATCACAAGACACCAAGTTTTCCAGCATTGTTTGCGCGACACCTACTGGGTGTGTTTAGTTATGTGTCATTGCACATGGCATAAGCTGCATCATTGCAATAGCCAGCTCAATCGCTTTGAGCTACATTCTGCATCAGTGAAATTGCTTACCCGCTTGGGAATAAGAATGCCACCTACTGCAACAGCTGTTGCAGCTTGAACTGCCTTTGTGATGGGAGACCTTGGAGTGCCTGTCTGTACAGTCAACAGACAGTGCATGCTGTCCACATGCTGCACTGAAGCATTGAGGCCTGGGCCCACTTGTTGGAATGGCTCTGCAAATGGTTCCTGTCCAGGCACATCATAGCACAGTTTTCTGCCTTCCACACACCGATAACCCCAGTCAAAGACATACAGCGCTGGTTTGTCTGATCTTTTGTCATGACGCCATATGCCAATCAATGTTTGCAGCTGCTTCAACACAGGGTACAATTGCCTGCATGAGCAAAAATGTGCAGCTGACGGTGGCTGAGCAACCAAACCTTTGGACAAGAGTTGTTAAAATGGCAGCACCCCACTACACACCTGTACGTCTGTGGACCTGTGGAGGTCTGTGAAAGCGGCTTTGTTGTTTGCTGCGGAGAGTGAAACGGGTAGTGGCTTTCTGGAAGGGGAGCTGGATTAATCCACTTGCTCAGCTCAGCTGTGCTAAAATTCGGGAACGCATCCGCACACAGAAATTGCCACACTCCCTCTTGTTGGACAAGCGATTGCAAAGTTTTGCTTACTTGACAGCAACGAGCCAAATCGGTCAAATGAAGGCGTACAAAAATCCGTTCAAGGACATGATTTTGCAATGTTAACAACGAGTGAACCTCTGCGGCAGGATCTACATTGATGCCAGATTTCATCTGAGTGTCCTGCACAGATTTGTTGCGTTTGCAAGCAATCCGGTAGGCTGCCATGCGCCCTGGCCCCAAAAATCCCCCTGGAATGGGATTGCTGATCACGACGCAACGAAGAAACGCCAGCAGCGAAATTTGGAAGAAGAGCATCGCTTGAACAAGCAGTTGAGCGGTCGACCCGGTTGAAACGTCCCACTCATCGTGCCTTGCCTGCCGCGCTGATGACGAGACGCGTCATCGTCCTGCTGCATCGGGAACAAGAATGCGTGAACGAGCCATCGCTGCAAGTGCTATGTGCCGTCTGTCGGCGATGTAGCAAGTGATCACCTTACTATTGTTGTGCTCCACGGCAGGTCTCGACCATGGAAAGTTCGCCCTCACAGGACCTTGGACTGACAGATTCACATGACACATTGTCAACGCTGGATTATATCGTACACTTTCTGCACACCGAGGGATTCTACGCAGCAGAGGAAGCTCTTCTGCGGGAAATCGAGAACCGATATCCGGAGGGCGAAGACGCGCTGCAGGGTACGGGTGCTTCTCCAAGTGGACGTTCTGAAGTCACTGCTACGCCGGAGGACTCAAACGCGGTCTTTGCCACGGGAGATCTGGCTGAACAGTCCAGCAGGTGGGTTCGTACAAAGCATGCACTGCCTCTGCTAAATTAGAAAATGCACCTCAGGGAAGCTACTGGACTGCAGTGCTGGAGACTGGCAACAAACTCTGGAAGTGATACAGAGTGCACCTGCTCGCAGACAGAATCAACAGTCCTTCGACGGTGCCTGCCAACAACCACCAGCTTCAACAGGTGTGCTACTCTTGCCGTCATAAGTGTGGTACACTGTTCACGTTTCACGCAATGCCATACCAGCAATTTCTTGCTTGTAGGCCAGCAACAGCATAATGAGAAGACCTACGAGTCAGACAGTGACGAGTATTCTGATGAGGAGGATCCTGGGTACAGTCGCCAAGACATCAGAGGTCAGGAAGCATTCATCTCGAGAGAACTTGACTTGAGTGATGATGAAGGCAGTCACCGAGGGCCTTTGTCATTTCAGTCCCCATCACCAGCTGTCCACCCAGGCAGCAGCAGTGGCCAAGCATCTAGCTACATGGCAGAGCCTCCTGGCACATCAGTGTATGACTCCGAGGCTCCATCAGAGCAATCTCACAGCACCAGCCACCATCCAGACAGCAGCAGCATCCATATGTCTCAGCCATTCAACCTCACACTGCGGCCAGATCCAACCATTCTGGGTAGCGCTGAAGCCAACACTGCTGCAGCATCCAACCAGGACACAAGCCGCACAGAGCAGTCATCAGCATCCTCTGCTAGCTTTACAGGCACAGACAAGTCCAGAACAGATGCTGCTGACGAAGCACACCTGGGTGCTTCATCGTCTGCTAGTGACGTCCATGCAGAGGCAAGCAATGAACAGCTCAGCCAGCCTAGCATTTTGCATCAGACGTCAGGCATTCGATACCTGCTGGATGGGGTGCTTGAGAAGGTGTCAGATGCTTTCACTCGGCATCAACCTCGCTCAACTCCCAGACCCACTGATGTCGGTGACCCACCAGAGGAGCCTGATGATGAAGAAGAAGAGGGATCACAAGCTGGTACAGACCTTCCAATGATACACAGCGGTAATGTGGGCATCAGGTAAAAAACCAACAATGACATCATGTGGACTCAGTTGGCAGATGACTTGCAGGCTACCCCTATCATGTTCTGTTCCCTGCTTGCCTAGCAGAGTCTTCCATCCTTCTGTAGCAGAGGGTTCTTCACTTGCACAAAGAACTCTGCCTTGTTTGTGCTGAACATCATGACGACTTGCATTACATGGACCCAGACATCTGCTCATGGGCAACTCAATTGTGCACATGCGCTCACGAGCCATCTCGCTGGAGCATGTGCTGACTAGCCTTCTCCTCACTGGAGCATGTTGCTGTGCAGTCATCCCCTTAACACGCCAGTCAAGGCTCAGAGCTCACTGGGTGATGGCGACAGTGAGAACTTCAGCTTTCCTGTGACGCCACCATCTGAGCCAGTACCAGCTGGCCCTGTCTTTGGTCACGGCTTTGGCAGAGCTTCCAGTGGTGTGTCTCATGGGGTGAGACCTACCTCACCATTCAGACTGCATGCAAAAAAGCGGAGCCGTCTGTTTCATGACCTTTGCACTGCATGCATTGCCAGTCAGGCACAAAGTGGCTGATGTGGAAACAATGTGCGTCTCACAATGTAGCTCATCACAGTGACTGCGCTCCTGCAGCAATGCCAGCAGCAGGCATGCTCCATGTTCACCTGGTGCTATCTTGATCCACAGCAGCATTTTTGGATGCAGGAATCTGAGTACACAACTGACGGCCGCGACAGTCACCCCTCCCCAGCTGGAACATCCCCAAGTGATGTTTCACCCCAACAGCTGACTGCAGGTAGCTTCCTGATGTGGTATGTCTGTATGTCTGTCATGAGCCATTGGTCCACAAGTACACGCATTCACAATCAGCCTCTGAGCCAGTGCTTGATGTTGACCTTGACTCTTGTAGCAGCAATGTTCACTATATTACCAGGTGAGAGTTCATCACATGGTTGCACTGCTGCTTGGTGCCTGGTTTCCTGAAGAACAAATGCTCTGGCAACATGCACAGGTCTTTCATCACTGGATGAAGTCAGACTTAATGTTGCATGGCAGGCTCAGAAAGGCGGCGGCACCGCTCACTGATAGATGTCATCCAAGACCTGGAGCAGGAGAATGCAGCAGAGATAGCCAGCAGTGGAGTGTCCCCGGCCAGTGATCGTCCTGTACCCTTGGATCTGTCTGGGGCAATCTCTGAGCCTACGCCCATACCCAGCACCTCTGGCCAGCATGCACAGGGGCAGGCGCTGGAGCAGCCTCCTGCCCTGCCTCCTAGCGTCCCTCATCATTTGAGACCCAGTGATGATGGCAGTGAGCCTGTGCCATGTCCACCAGGTAAGACCATGTACAAACAGCCAGAGACACAGATAGGGTCAATAGCTGTTAGGACCAGAGAAACCAAATGCCAAGGTCAAACGCAACTATTAGGGTGTCTATACAACTTGAGACAGCACATTTGTTCAGACGCTGCCAGGCCCACCCTTTTTGCCATGTGAACTGCTTGGAACCCACCTGGGCTTGGTAGGCAACACTTTTTCTGGTCACACCGCTATTGACAGCATCCCCAGTGTAGGGCAATAGCTTGTTGATGGGAATAAGCAAAGCAAACATCACTTTTGTTCCAGCTCAATCACAAATATCATCAGCTGGCTACATCTTGTATTGTCATGAATGAGCACTGGATTGAGTTCAAAGCAGGTAGTCAGCATCTTGCATTGCCAAGCAAGCCCCTCTACTCTTGTTCCTGCATCGCTGTTGTTTCCTGCATCTAGCATGCACAGCTATCCCCCCAATGACCATACCAGCATACCCTCATGTACCAGCTGAGGCACCATCCATCAAGCTACAAACAAACTGTACACAGGGTGCATGGCTGCCTTGCAGGGTTGGAGGTGATTCCCGACCTGGAGGTGCCGTTTCCTTCTGATGATGCTCCTGAGCCTGATGTAGTGCCGTCCTCTCCTCAGCCTCCGGGCTTCTCTGGACAAAAGAGTCCTGAGTGTGAGCTCTTGTGCTTCTGCTGCTTCATGCCTTCAGCTGCATGCAGCTCTACAGCCTGACTTACTGTTTGCAAGGCTGTGGCCCATGCTTGTGGCTCTTGCAGAGCTCACAGTTGCAAGTGAGTGATCAAATGAGTATACTTACTCCATTGGCACTCATTTTGTATACCATTGCCTTCCTGGGCTGACATATATGCTGCCTGATTGCAGTATCATATGCATGACTGCTGGGCATGTCACTCTCGGGGTTTGAAACAATAGCACACATGCACCATCTGTTATGATAAGCATTCATGGCCTTGTGCTGCAGCTGAAGCATTTGCCAGTCAAGCACAGATGGAGTCCAGCGCAGTCACATTCGATTACGACCCTGACTATGTGGATTGCAAGTACGAGCTGCTGAGCCTGAAGGTGATACACCGGCGGCGGCGGACAGGGTTTGAGGAGACCAAAGACTTCCCCATCAGAGTCAATGATCTCGTGGCTGGCCGCTACCAGGTCAGTTGAGAGCGAGAGCATACTGCGGCATGATTGCCAGCACAGACAAGCTGTCATGGGCACAGTGCTGATATGTCAAGCAATGACTGTTGACCTGAAACACTGTTGACTGAGGGTGACTGACAGTTCACGACTATACCTGTGCTTGCCGGTGATGAGGCAGACATCTGTCAAAAGAGCAACACCGCTTGTGATAGATGATGCTGCATGCCATTGATGATCACCTTTGCCCCAGAGCCCCAAGATCAGCAAGATCTGTAGCATGATGCATTGTCTTGCTAGCTTGTCTCTTGAGTGAGATCAGGAGTCACCAGTCGCTGCTGTTGCAGGTGATGGACTTCTTGGGTTCTGCAGCTTTCAGCAAAGCTGTGCAAGCTCTGGATACCAAGACTGGCATGCTGGTGTGTCTCAAGATCATCAAGGTAAGGCTGCACTTTATGTAGGCTTGCCTGCATGCACAAGTGCACATGCAACCTTTTTGCAGTATGCTGCTACCTGCACACTGTCACAAGCCTTTGCAGGTAAAACAGCCTGATTGATGCAATCTCACCAACACTGGCGTTTTGTATGGCCTGATCTCAGCTGAGCTCAGCAACGAGCAACAAGGCGTCTGTGCTGTGTCAGAACAAAATGTAGTAATCCTGCTGTATATGATGTCTTGTCTGTCTGTCCTTCTGCTGCTGATTTGGTCATGATAACGTAATGGCTGCTGAAGTCGCCACCGTGTTTGCTGCAGAACAACAAGGACTACTTTGATCAAAGTCTGGATGAAATCAAGCTGCTGAAGTACATCAATGAAGCTGACCCTGAAGATGAGCATGGCATGCTCAGGCTGTTTGACTACTTCTACTACAAGGTGAGCTTCTCCACTGTCACGACATCCACAAACACACCCTAAGCCAGTGACAGTTACAGCAGTGCTACACCAGGTGCACTTGTGCCTGCCTGCAAAGCCCAACAAGCTGTGGCAGTCAGCACATCAAGCACAGTCAACAGATTTGTAGTCGCAAGTGCAGGGCAATTAGTTTGTTGTCAAGCTGCTTGTAAGCGTAAAGATCACAAAGGAAAAAAGCGATAAGAAAAGCAGGGACACCAGGGAAACAAACGAATAAGCTGCCTGCAGGAGCACCTGTTCCTTGTGTGCGAGCTGCTGCGAGCAAACCTGTATGAGTTCCAGAAGTACAACCGGGAGAATGGTGACGAGCCATACTTCACTCTGCCTCGCTTGCAGCGCATTGCTCACCAGGTGTGTTGCCAGCTCAACCACTATCCAATGTGCATACCTGTTTACTACTGCACAGGCAGTGAAATGCTGCATTACGTCTATACTTCAGGCTGGCAAAACACAAGCTAACGCTCTGCTGGTGACCACTGCTCAGGCCGGCAAAATGAGCCTGATTACGCATGGCGTGTGCAGAACTAAGAAACAGTGCTGCGGTGCAGGTTCTGCGAAGCATCGCCTTTCTGCATTCTTTGGACTTGATACATTCAGATCTGAAGCCTGAGAATATCCTTGTCAAGAGCTACAGCAGGTAACTCAAGTTGTCAAGTGGAGTCATGACGTCCGTTGATTGAGACCCTACTGACACTCTTGATGATGCAGCGTGTCGATGGTGCATTAGTGCATGATGTTGATTGCTTGCACATGCTCTGCGCAAGATGCTGGATGAGGTCGTGCAGTCACAAATTTAGTTGAGTTGTGATCGGCCTATTGTACAAGGCATACCCCAATGGTTGCCGGCATATATATACATTCCTGCTAAGGCTAAGGTCCTACCCCATGCTTTTGGCCTGCTTCTGTTGCCTGCCCTGCCCTGCCCTGCCCTGGGATGCCTCAGCACTTGTTGGACAAGCATGGACTGACACCTGACATGGCGCAGGTGTGAAGTCAAAGTCATTGACCTAGGGTCTTCCTGCTTCATCAGTGATCACCTGAGTTCATATGTGCAGTCACGCAGCTACAGAGCGCCTGAAGTCATTCTGGGCTTGCCTTATGACCAAAAGATTGACATCTGGTCCTTTGGCTGCATCCTGGCTGAGCTGCTCAGTGGAAGTGTATTGTTCCAGGTATGAATGGCAGCTAGCCTGGTTGTGGGCTGCCACTCATCTGTAGCAGCCAAAGGGCTTGGCATGCAAACATGCATGGAATTGGTCCACCTTTCTGCAGTCACCAGAGAACAAAACAGCAGCATTGTCTGAGTTTTGCCGTGATGCATTGCATGCTTTTGCTTCAACGCCTCAAAAACTTTGATGCCTTCTACCAAAAGCAACATGGATTGGAAGGTGCTCGCATCAGGTTGTCGTGTCTGCTGCAGAATGACTCCCTAGCTACTCTACTGGCTCGGCTAGAGGGCATTCTAGGTCCGCTACCTCAGCATATGGTCAGAAAGGGACGCTTTTCCCATCGCTTTTACACAAGGCAAGGTGTCATATATGAGCGCTCCCAAAGAACGGTACGACACTTTTGCGCACTCACATCATGATACATGCCTGCCAAGAGTAATGATAAACAGCAAGGATGCACTTAGAAAAGCTTGCTTGCTGTATTGGCTGTCAATTGCAGTATCAGTATGTGCTTGTGAGGATTGGCACCGAGTCGGGTAGCAGGAAGCTGTGGTGCTTTGCAGGGTCGATATGAGTTTCTTACGCCCAAACATACATCACTACGTCACCGCCTGGCAGCGGCTGACGAAGGCTTTGTAGACTTTGTAGCCCATCTATTGTCTGTAGACCCTTCCAAGAGACCAACAGCAGATGCTGCATTACAGCATCCATGGTTTCAAGTTCCATATGAGGCTGATGCATAGCGACAGTAGGCCTATGCATAGAGATAATAGATAGATGCCTAAGTGAACAGAATTGCAATCATGTCTGTAGGCAGGTTTGTAGCTGCAAATGAATCTTTCTGGTCTTGCAATGAACTGTTCTTCTTCTTTGTATCGATGCTGTTTCCCATCTGGTATTCCAGAGTAGACTTCACTCGTTCATTATGCTGTTTAGACTTGCAACATGTACACATGCAGATATTTCTTTTGTACATGCATCATCACAGTGACTGCAACTCTGTTGACGGATCATGCATCCAGACAGGCCGTCGAACTGTCCCTCGACATCCGTCAGTCTATAATCATCACATGCGCAGGTTTCCAAAAAACCACCCTGTACAATCAGTCAGACAGTGCGTCAGTGCACGAGATGGTGAAGCAGGCCAACTACCGTGCATAAAATGGCTCACCGTTGAAACATACAAGACAGTGTACAACAGGGAAGCGCTGGGGAATGCACGATGATTGATACAGTGGCTTAACCTTGCATTTATGCTCCTTGTTAGGTCACTCCATGTCATGAGGCATCTCATAGTTGCGTGCGCCATCGACCGCAGCTGCAGAAGCATTTGCGTGAGCAAGTGGCGGCACCTGGTGACTGCAACTGTGCACACACATCCAAAAGATGCCAAGGCCTGTTTTGCTCTATTGGTCAAAGCTGTTCACACCATGTTGCTGCAGCACCTGCTGAAGATCAGCGCTGACACGTGCCTTTGCCTTTTTCTTGTGTTTTGGCTGCACTTCCAGTATCCTGCAGCTGACTGTTGTTCCCACCAAACCCCTTGTCAACATCCCTCTTGGTCATCGTGTTTGATATCATGCAGCCTGTGCAGTAGCGAAGTTTCAGCCTCCAGATGATGTCAGTACTGGTACTAGTCTCAGGCTCATTGCACAGCACACACTTATTTTTAAGAGCAGACCAACATTCATCTGCCTTCATGCCACCTCTCATCAATCCTTGTTTACCACCACTTCAGTCAGTTTGTGTGAATGCGCAACATCCGGATAGATCCTTAGCCACTTCTCAGTCAGCTTGATCTTATACTCTGTCAGCTGGTGTCTCCGTGTGCACCACACTGCCTGCCAAAGGGGCTCTGATGATGGATGATGGCTCTGATGATGGTATTAGATAACGTAGCAACTTCAGATCAAGGTTTCGAAAGGACAGGAGATGCTGCTTGGTCTCACAAGATTCAGTGACCAAAAGAGCGCGAGGGGGCCAATCGTGACATCTTAGAGAGTAGCTCCTGTAGGATTTTGACTAAGTCTTGTCAAAATTATCATATAGCTAGCACAGCATGCTTCTCTAGCATCTGAAAAGGCCAAAAAAAGCTCTGCAGGACTGAGTGATGTGATGTCATTGCAAGACTGGCTCTGGTCAAAAAGCTGCACAGGCATCGTTAAGCTTTAATGTACAGCTATAGTGATCCACGAGTTGAGTGAGAATTAGGAAGGAACAGCAGCAATGCAGCATCATTTCACAAGGCGCATCATAGTTCTACGCAAGTATTGTTGGGCCAGGTCTAGAGGTCTTGTCAGTTCAAATCAAACCCTCTGCACAGAACAGAAAGACACAAAGCAGATCGTGTCAAAAGTAACATTGGGTCAGGGGACTGCATGCAATGAGAGAGACAGCATCAAAATCTGATTGTTTCGCTGGTTTCATGATCTTCATCACCATCAGCAAGAGGGGACGATGTGGACTGACGCTGCTGGCATTCATCACACACAAAGTTGCTGTCAGGACCACTGTAGAACTTTCGTCTGAACTCATTCTTCTCATAACCTAAGCACTCAGGATGAAACCTGCAGAACATTGCTTAAGTTTTGCCACTGAGGCGCATGTCAATCATTGATTGCTTGTGTCACAGTGGGTGTGGCTTGTGCTGGTGCTACTTGCTTCAAAGTGGCTAGAAAGCATATGAGATGATGTGAGTCCAACCAAGGTACGCTGAATGAACAGCAGCACACGCATACGCACACCAACTGAAACTTGTACGAAAATATTGGACAAGCACAGTCAGTGGCAGCTCGTACCAGGACTGACAGCTTGGACATTCAACCATGTGCTTGTCAGGATTGAATGGCATCTGACACTTACAGTACCTGTGACATTCAGCAAGGGGTCAATTTACAGCTGATGTCAGCACGAAAAATAAGTCAGATACTGAACAAAGCACGACCGCTTACACTGCTATCTGATCAGGCTGGAAGGTTTCCGACCCTGCCTGCGCTCAGCCATACAACTGAATCAGCAGCTGTGACAGCACGGTGTCCTTGCAAAGCAATAGCAGCACTCATGTTGGCACAGCTTGAGGTATGTCAAACAAGGGTGCAGGCATGCATTGCGGACTTACCAGATAAGTGAATCTGGAGTAAAAGTCCTTGGGCGTCTTGTTCTGGAGTTCCTGCAGGGTTCCAGGTACTGTTTATAGAAAACCATGTGTGTTGAACATGATATGTCATGTTCTGAAACTTTTCAAATTCACCATATACTGCTCCAGTGTATGGATTTTACACTTGCTGACAATGCTTGCAGCTGGCTGTAGATGGATCTCAACGTGATCAGAGGCCATCACCTCCTGAGCGCTGTGGAAGGCCTGTAATACAAATATCTTGGTGAGCTAGGACACAGAAGCTGTGCATACAAAAAATTGTCGCATGCGCCACAAGTAGTTTACGCAACCCATTTCTAAATTTCAGCATTCACCCTGCGACCACTGCATGTCTCCTCTGGCCGGTAGAACCATTTCACTTGCATGGCAGCATCCTTGCCCTTGACTACGACCTTCTCTATCTTGCAAATCTGCACAGGCATTTCTCCATTTTGAAAATGGCCTGTTCAGCATTCCAAAACGTGGAATAACCTTCTCAAGCAGTGAATTGAAGCACATACGAATGGTGCGTCAGCGTCTTCTTCGTTCAGCAACAGCACATTGTCTCCGACTGCACCCACGAGTACAGATGTCGCAATTTTGATCTGTTCAAGAGATAGCAAGTAAGATAGACAGTTGTGGCTGTCTCGGAAACATGCCGACCCGGATACCTTTGTACAACACACCCTTGTGCTCGAAGGTCTTGGGCTGTGCTCTCTTGCTCGCCATTCGCTGGTCGACCAGGTTTGTGGGTAGCTTCAAAAACTTATGGCATGCATACCAACTATGGGTGTGGTGTGAAGCTGCTATCAGACAAGCGACGGGTCTGGACTCTCGTGCTTGTGCAGTGTTTGCAAGATTACCCCAGCAACGTCTGCAGACTTATGGGATCTGCAACGTATGGGTAATCGCCTAGGTGGGGGGGCACATGCTTGCATGTGACGTTCGATCTTGTGTCTCGCATGCTGTTCCATTGATCTTCTTCCTAGCAGGATTTATTCGATTAAAAATTTGTTGGGTAATATTTTATGCGGATTTGATTGGCAAGATCGCCTGAGGATGAGGTAGAGCAAGAGCACGTCAGATAAACGCAGGCTGATTGCTTCCCGACAGACCCTGCGATCAAAGTCTCGACTGTTATCATGGCTATGACAATGCAGTCCCTTAGCGCCAAGGGATCCTTTGTGGGCAAGAGCGTAGAGCTGAAGAGCTCTCCTGCAGCAAAGGCTGTTCGTGTCCCCGTTGTAGTCAAGGCCCAGCAGCAAGATGCGGTGAGTGGCGCAGCAGCACAGCCACAATTCTAGCAGCCTGTCATCGGATGAAAGTGTGTTCTGCCGTTTCTGAGCTGCGTTCGGGTGAACGCAGGCTGTCAGCAGACGTGCTGCACTTGGTCTGCTCGCTGGAGCTGCCGCCCTTGTCTCCCGTACCGGCCCATCAGAGGCCGCATTCGGAGACGCTGCCAATGTGTTCGGCAGGACAACAAACAAGTCAGGTACTGTCTTCGCTGAAGCTGAACAGACGTGGGAACGCGTCGAGATCACTTCAGCTAGCTTGAGCTGCACGGTCTCGTAGGATTTGTGCCTTATGCGGGTGAGGGCTACGCTTTGTTGCTACCATCCAAGTGGAACCCCTCAAAGGAACGCGAAGCAGGTGGCATTCAGTTGAGGTAGACCCCAACCCCTTTTTTAGCTGCCATCAACACCTTAACAACATCACACTTGTCAACACCTGAACATGAGGGTCAGGACCAAGGCATACACTTGTGGGCATGCAGGTACGAGGACAACGGTGATGCAGTGAACAATTTGCTGGTCATTAGCAAACAGACAGGCAACAAGTCTATTGAGGACTTTGGCTCTCCAGACAAGTGGCTGCAGGAAAATGCCAAGCTTCTAGGAGAGGATGTATGGAAGGGTGAGCAAGAACATTGTCGGCCATCTCATGAGCCATGCTGTGCAGCCAGTCCGCTCTGCTAACTTCAGCATCATACATTGCATCAGGCTTGTCTAAAGCCAGAGCAGTATAGACTGGTGACTGGTCACAGCGCTGTTGCTGGGCTGATGCAGCGTTTAGTAGACCTTTCAAATGACTGACAATGATGCATCACAACCAATGCAGGTCTGTCAAGATCTGAGGGAGGTTTCAAGGAGAACAAGGTTTCCTCAGCCTCTGTTTTGGATGTACAAGCTGCCAATGACAAGAAGGGCAAGCCTTACTACAAATACGAGATCCTTACCAGAACAGGTAAGAAAAGACTTGTTGGTCTGCAGACCAGGGCCGAACACATTGAGTTGCACTGTCTAATCAGACTCTGTCAGAGTTCTCAGAAATGCATTAATTAGTTCAGCAAACATAATTACGCACAGCTGGGTCTGCATGCTTGCTCAACAGCTGTTGCTTCAGCAATTGATCTGATGTGTTTGTTACAGCTGACGGAAATGAGGGAGGCAGACACCATTTGATCACAGCAGCTGTTGGCAACGGAAACCTGTACATCATGAAAGTACAGATTGGAGACAAGAGGTGGTTTAAGGGAGCCAGGAAAGATGCAGAAGGCGCATGGAACTCATTCACTGTTGCGTAACAAGCTTGCATGCTGACCTAGAGCACTGTTGTATCCTTCTGAGCAGATTACTCAATCAATTTTGGCCATCTCCAGTGTTGTCACTAGCTCTGTACATCATTTGCCCGTATGGCTTGCTGCTAGAATCGTGCCACCATAAATTCTGAACAGCTCTGCAAGGGGTCACAGTGCCTTGCAGTACTATCCATCACCTTGCAGGATTTATGAGGAGGCGCCCTCAACACTTTTTTGGCACTACCCTAGTGAGTAGCGACCTGAGTGAATGCTCTGACAGCTTGTAAGTCTAGACATGCCAGACACTTGAGAGTTATGGCTGCTTGATCTGGAAAGTTTCAGTGAGCCCCATAGTGATGTGCAGGTATTGCACATGCTCAGCACTTATCATGATGCTTGTGTGACTGGTTGTGTCTCCATAGCCCCTGCATGTTTAGTGTCTCGGGCTCGCCAGCCAGCACTGATGACTGTGCATGCCCTCGCCATGCAGAAGCCATTATGCAAAATCACAATTGGTTTCTATGTTGCAATTATTAGCTTGATGGAAAACTAGTGGACAAACCAGGAACCAGGCTCAAACCCAACCAAACTGTGATACCTTTCAGGCAGCATGGTAAGATACATTGAGTGCTTCCCTGGTCAATGACATACAGCTGTACCATTTGCACCATACAGACAAATGCCCCAATGGTGGTGGCTTACAGCACAATGGCTGCGCAAGGGAATGAAAACCAGGACTGACTTGTGAGCAATTGTCTCAACCCACTTCAGCTCTGAGGGCAGCAAGCTTTTCTCGTAAACTTCTTGCTGTGCGAGAGCCCTCTTGTGTGGTGGAGATCCCCAGAGCAGAGCAAAGCCTGCAGCAGTACACACTTATGATCCCTGAAAGCTGCATTCAGATTGTTTGGCCACTGTCTTGCATGGAGGTGCCCCTGACTTTGTTGCACACATCCAACACTCATGCCAGCATTCTGTTACCTGTCGACTTCTGCTGCAGCGGTAGCAAGGTCACGCTGCCCTTTGATGGTCACATCAGCATTGCTGCCATACAGCTTCTGTTTCAAGTCACGTATGCTTCTGAATAGATCCTCTGTGCCTTGACGCTGGAAGTTCTCACCCCGAGGCTGCTGCATAGTTCTGTCTACAGGCAGTGAGCTTGCATCCTCTTGGGGGATACCCTGACCAAAATCAACAGGCCATGCTTGGTCTTGCTGCTGCATCACAGCAGCTTCGCCTATAATCGACTCAGGGGTGAGTGCTGTTGCCTCTAGCTCAGCTTTGCGGCGTCGCTCAGTGTTTAAATACTGCACTGATGCAAATGCTAAGCCTAGGAATAGAAAGAGTAGCGCTGCTGCTGGGTATGGGTTGTGTGAGGGGTGCAGGGAGATGCGTGTGCCAGGCACAGAGACTCTCCTGCTGCCTGCAAACAGTATATATCTGGCTTGTTGCATGTGTGAGGATGATGCAGCCTTTTTGGCTTGACATATGCCCACCTAGTATGTACCAAAGTAGCCCAGGAACGATCAGGACTGCAGATTGTACAGTCAGGGTCGCCAGCCAAGGAGCTGCCTTCCTTGTGCACCTGATCAAAGAGACCAACTGCAAGAATCTGGGTGGTTCAGGCAGTAAGACACACCATAAGTAGTGCAAGTCATGGCTGGCAGGCTGGTGGCTTTTGTGCATATTTTACTGTGAGACTATAGACAGCTTGTTGAAAATCAAAAAGATGTGCTCTGTGTCGCACAAGAAAGACCAACACAGGGTATCTGTTCGGTGATTTGACTTTGCAGCAGCAACTTCAAGGAGGTCAACGGATTGCAGCACTTGCTCTTCCTGCAAGCTGTAAGCCGTCGATATGTGAACTTGCACAACGCATCATACGACTGGGAGAGAGAAAAAGGGAGAGAGAGAGAGAGAGAGCGGAAGTACAGTACTGGTGCCGTTTCAGGAACAGACGTTTTAAGAGTTTCGGGTTGACCTCGACATTTTGAAAGCGGGAGACGAATGACATGTCTGCCCTGTCTCTCTCGGTAGGTATGAAAAAGCCAAGTTGTTGAGCCAAACGGTCGCTGCATTCCCGTCTGGGGTATGTGGCTTTACAGACGAGGACCTGTGACCAACCGCCATCAGGCTCAGCCATGATTGAAAGCAGGGCATGCTTTGCTAGCAGCACTGTGCACGCATGTTCGTCACCCAGCAGGCACTGCTACAAGCGACTGCCTGGACAACACTGTAGAAAACGGTTGAGTTGGACACACATTCACGCTCGCATCCGTTGCGCACAAGAGCGCGAGCTGCACACCGGGAAGTCGATAGACGCTCCTCCGAAACCAGCGAGGTGAAAATTTGCCAAGCATAAGCTTAATTCGCTGAACCTGGTGCAATAGGTTGCCTGGTCATTTTGCAGTTTGCCCTTGTGGCAGAAGGGAATAGGGATAGCGTTAATCGCAAGCGTTGCTGGGTTTTTGCTGGTAAAGCAGTTGACAAACAACAAACATGACGGTACCGATGAAGCTGACTCCCTGCAAGACCTACAGGTACAAACAATTCATTGGCATATGAGGTCTTGCTAGGTGGGACAGGTGACCAAATGGTTGCACAAGAGCAGATCTTATGCCTTGCAGGGTTCTCAGGATATTCGCCAGGATAGCAAAGACTTCAAAGCTGCTGTTGCTAGGACTAGACAAGCGGTCTCAGTGCAAAAGGCTATTGGCTTCATGGATGCATCCAGCCCCGCCAAGTAACTCCTGATCAACTTAAACTGTTGCATGGCAGTCACAATGCAGTCAAGAGTTGCTGACTGTGTTGACCATGCAGGGCCATAGTTGAACTTAAGCATGCCTTAGAGGAGAATGGCATTGCTCGAGGACCTTTGCTGACAAACAAATATGAGAAGAATGACGTAGGTTTGCTTTTTTACATCATAGCACACATGTGAAGCAGACTTTGTTACACAATGACCTGTTCTGCAGAGGTTGCGACTGTATCAACTCCATCTCCAAAATACTGAGGTGCCACCAAACTTTGCAATTTTGTTGCAACTACGGGAGATGCTGGCAATCTCAGAGATGGATGCAGAACAGCTTGAGACAGAAGTGTTTGACAGTGGGTCGGCTTTTTCAATATAGTCAAAAGTACAGGCTTTGCAACCACAGCACTGTTCTGGACATCTGATAGCAAGAGGTATGTCTAGTCAAACACTGATGATACAGCAGATGCAACTGAGTTCTAAGCTTGGCGGGCAAATGCATAGCCATGCTCTATTGAGAACCCCTGATGATCTGTATTGCTGCAATTTCTGCGTGACTTTAAATCAGAGCAGCAACCATATCCCAACAGCATTCAAGCTTGTCTGCCGCCAACTTGATGAATCACCACGTCAATGCTGTCCCCATCCTCCATGCCAACCTGCAAATATGCCTGTCGCCTGAGCTCCAGTTCATTCAAACACCGTGGCACCTGTGCAAGCTACTTGTCAGAGATATGTACCTCCTGTGGCGTCTGTTCACCCCTCAGCCTCTCTCCCTCAAACAGAAATACAACTGACTCAGATGCAACAGACTGGCGGTCACAGTAAGCTGTCATCAGCTTTCTGAAGGGTGTGGTGATCTTGGCTTTAAAGTGAACCACAGTGCCATCCTGAAGGTCACAATTGCTCTCTGTTGCTCGTCAAAGCCAAGCCAACGATCTGCAGATCCTTTCATTCAACTTTGCCAGCAGTAAGCTGTGCAGGACTGCTCAACATCTCTACCTGTGATTTGACTTGAAGATTCAGATGCTCGGGTCCTCCTCCCACATTTGGCTTTTGCTCTTCACCTTCGTCAGACATGTTGTTCTGTCAAGATCGGTTGCCCTTGGGTGCAAGGTCTGTGCAAAAGGTGTCAACAAATGTATGTGATGCAAGAAAGCGCTCGCTGGCAACCGTATAGACAGCAATGTTTCAGCGAATTCAAATGGTGTGACAGGTGCTTCGACCAACACTCGACTGTCATAGCGTTCACATCATACAGAGACCCTAGGGCCTAGGGCCACGAAAACGCATTGAAACGCTTGCATTGTCTAATCAGCGCAAGGATCGTGTGAACACGTCTTGATCTTGCACCTGCAAATCTCATTCGCAACGCAGAGCACAGGCATATAGATACAAGCAGCAACGTTATAGCACCAATCGGCTAGGCAAAAACCTCAGGCTTCACTTAGGCCACGAGCGCTGTGTTTCAACCTGAATTTTTGCCGTCATAAGTCGGATTTGGAAATTCTGTCGTTGATGGACAACAAAAATATCGGTCTGCATCACGTCCAGCAGGGGCTACAGCTGTGATGGCTGTGCTAGCCCCAACACAGTGCAAGCTGCTGACTGGGCCAGCAGCAGCCTCTGCACAGCTCTTGTTGGCCATTGCTGCCTTCAGTGGCCTTGTGTACAAAAGGTCTGCGTGTGCTTTGATGATGAAGCGTGACTGCCTATATTGCTATATACAGAGTTCAGGCGGTTGCATATAGGTCACTTGAACATCCGCAACGACCATACAAGGTATGGAGCATGGATGTCAGCAAGCAAGTGGTGTCTTCAGCGGCTGCTCATGTCTGTGGTATGGGAATAAGACTATTGAATGCTCCAGTTGTCATGCCTAGCATCAGAGTTGGTGCAATCCATGCAGGAATGATCATCGCTGTTTTGGCGTCACGGGCGCAAGCCCATGAGGTGTCATCATGTGCATGGTGCGCAATCTATCTTATCCTCTTCCTTCAACACAGCTGCTCACTTGAGCATGTTGCCTGACAATAAGAAGCAACCTGGCTAGCAATTTGGGCCGGCAAACTTGCAGGTATTTTGTAGCTTTTTCATTTGACACGACGCTGGGTGTCAGCATTGCTATAATCTTTCACAAAGCAGCTGTCAAATGGGCAAAACAGATAGCCTCTGCACAAGGGCCTGAAGACATGAGCTGGCAAAAAGCATTGGCAGAATGTGGGAGCTATGGTGAGCCGCTGTTGGATTTTGCAGCAGCTTTGCCTCTCAGCTGCTGATATGCTTTAGCTGCTGTGCCTCAGCTTGAGTGGATGTGCTGCAGGCGATCCTCCTTCCTTCAGACGATTTTACATTCAGCTAGCAGAGTTCAGTGTGGCAGTCATCATAGGTCGGGTCATATGTGGTTCCTTGGTAAACCACAATCCTTCACTGCAGCTACATACTTTGTTTTGGCCTGCGTTGCAAGCTTGATGATTGACTGGTATGGAACTTTATGTACAACTTGCAGCAGTCACAGTCATTTATCCTTGCAGGTCATATTAGGCCGGGGTGTACTGATCCATGTGGCAGCACTAATAGACCATTTGTTCTATGGGCACCCTACAGCGCTGCTGTACTTTGTGATGGTGATGTGCCCATTGTGTATGAACCTTGTCCAGGTGTGCCCTGCTGTTGCACCTGGATGGCTGTTTTGTGGTGTGCAAACATGCCTGCATTTTGGGCATGGGCTGTGTGTGAGTTTTGATTGAGTGCTGTGCATGTGTTGTCAGTCTTGAACCAGCGACTTACAGCCTGCGTGCAACAACTTGAGTCAGTGCCCAAGCCATGAGGGTGCCAACTCTGAGTGTTTGCCTCCCAGGCACTTGTTCAAGATGCTGTCCTCAAGTTCAAGAAAGATGGCAAGTCATCTCCCAAGACACAGCAGAGCTTAGAATGTGACAGTCAGCATCTGCTGAGTCCTCGCAATGCATCAGCAGCTGGGACATCACAACAAACGAGAAGCAGTCCTGTCATGGATGGTCGCAACATTCAGCAAGTCTAATCGATTAAATATCTTTTGTGAGTGAATAGTACCATCTGATATGACGACATGATTGACAGGCCCTGTGTAGCTACTTGACAGTGCCTTGACAGTGTATTCCTTTTTGCAGCTTTTGAATCGTTTAGAGAGAGTGAGGGAGAGATTACGATGCTGAGGTATGAAGAAGAAGATTGCAAGCTTTCTGATCATGAATGTGCGATGTGCCTGGCCCAAACATCTTTGTGGGGCATCTTCGACACGGATGCGGATGGAAACGATCCATCCACGCTGGACACACGCCAGAAGGATGATGAGCTGGAACCTGCGGCGGGGTTCATCCATGACTAAAGATGTTGCGTGACAATCAATCAATATATTTAACGTCCTGGGGGCCCAACAGACAAGAAGTTCAGTTCAGTGAATTCATAAAGACAAGATTTGCTTCCTACGTGCAAAGCATCCCCTAAGGAAACCACCGCATGCATTTGGTTCACACAAAGTCATAAAGTCTGCAATAGTACAACAGTGCTGCAGGAGGTCCAAATGCTGTGACCTGATATGGCTGTACGCTGGGCAATAAAAAACAAAGTGCTGCTCGTCCTCCACACAATCCAATGACTTGCACACTAGACACAGCCTGTCTGTCCTATCTAGGTGAACACCGTTTGCCCAGCGGCCTGTATCTACCCGCAGATCATGGCATCCAGTCCTAAACCTACTAATTAGCCTTCTATTTGACGCACACTTGACAACAGACAGATACTCTGCAGATTTGTACTCAGGCTGCTTTGTCCTATATAACATCAAGCTGCTGTGCTGAACATCTGCAAAGTACTCAAATGCATGCTGATGCTTATGACAGATGCAATGTCGAACAGCCTCATGCCTGCTGGTCACATGTTCAGTGACAGACTGGCTGACCTGACACAGCTGTACGTAACCCGTGCTAACGATGCGTATACAGTCGCGGCACGCAGCGTGCGGAATTCTGGCTAAACTCATGTACATGGACGGTTAGTTGCCCATCTGCCACTGAGACCTACTCGACCTTTGATCCCAATCTTGCTGGTTGCACACGTTTCGTGATCAGCCGTAATTTGCCTTTGGAAACTTTCAGCAACTTTTGGCAGATTTTGCTGCCTGCGGAGCGCGTAGCTTGAGGCTACAGATCAGAAGTTCGCAGGTGATGCGGCTTCGACCTTTTCAGCCCTTTCCATCTTCTGACGCTGTGTCCTAGGCAGCCTGCCCTGGAACAACCTTTTTTGCAAGGTGCGCATCACCAGCTGTTTGTGCGCGTCATACTTATGTTTTCGACGGTTCTAATGCGTCTGCTGCCTGTAAAGTGCCGCCGGGTCTTGTCGTCTCGGAACATCTACGTGTTGTGGTGTCTCTTTTGCAACCTTTTCTTTGCAGCATGCGCACTTGAGACGCGATGTGTAGTGAGACAAATGCTTCACAAACCACCCTCTGTGTTGTATCTTGTACGGCACACAAACGTCTCCTCTTGCGTTTCGCTCATCCTTCAGCCTTGATGAAGCTGGCGCTGTTCAAAGTCTTTTGACTTCACGCAGTCGAAGCTGACATTCTTATCACCAGATTTGGCTGTCCTTGGCTGCAGTCCACTCCTGTTCAGGTAGCATAGCTTCTGTTATGTAACCACTGGGATGGCAATACAGGTAGTGACCATATAGCGTTGTGGACTTCCTTACTGATGGCCGGCTTTGAGGGCAGTGCAGACTTCAGCAATACATGGGGACCGTCTTTGCTAAACACGGTAGGTTTGTGTGAGTATGTGCATTTCACAATATACATGCCGGTATTGTGTTGCTGCTGCTACTCGCACGCTTTGGGGTTTGAGTCTGACTGTGCAAACCATCTGCTGCAGCAGATAACCCCCCAGAGGCCAGCAGATCAATCAGCATATCTGGACCCACCCCCTGGGTTTCCCAAAACTGTGGGCAAGGCTGCCCGCAATGATCAGAGCAATAGTCCAGATGATGTATTGGCATCAAACTTTGGACGCAAGCTTCATGTTGATGATGCATTTTCAGGTATGCAAACAGTCACGCCCACTCTGTCAGTACCATGCCGAATGCACCTTGTCATACACATTGTCATGCTCTCTCACTTTTTTTTGTTTTTGTGTGTAGGCAACAGGATGCATGTGTCTCAGTCTGCTCAGCGGCTAGGGTCTTCTGGAGACGCATCCACTTCGGGCAGGCCATCTGGTGACAGCGAGGCTAGCAGTCAAGCAGCCAGCAGAAATCAGCAACAGCTGCCACATGTTGGCGCCATGACTGCCAGTAGCAGCACCAATAGCCTGAACAACCTGCCAATAACACAATCACCACAGCCTGACTTGTCACGTCGTCAGCATGATGAAGACATCTTTAGCGTAGTTGGTGGTTGTGAACTAGGAGCAGACTCACGCCAGCATCCTCTGCAGCAGGCAAACACTGCATCCACCAATTCTCTAGGCAGTGCGGCAGGCCTTCCAAACTCTAGCAGTGTTGGAAATCTGAGCCGTGTGGGAGATGGGGCTACTGAGGAGCAACCTTCTCGGATACTATTTGTGAGGGGTCTGGATGCTACAGTGTCTGATGAGGCTTTGGTACATATGTTTGAGGTACGTGACTGACTACATGCATCTAAATGCAGTACTGACGTGGCATTCTGAGTTGCAGTGTTCACTCAGTGCTGCATCTTGCATGTGGTACAGATGCCTGGCATGTGCAATTCAGCCCCTGTATTTGTCACTCGTCCTGATATGTCATATGCTTGTGCTGCTGCAAGTGCTAGCCATACGCAATGGCAATAACACGACTCTGCTGCTGAGCCTTGTTGTGAACCGGTGCAGGCGTATGGTGAGATCAGGTCTTTGTACACAGCTTGCAAGCCTCGTGGCTTTGTTGTGCTGTCCTTCTATGACCTGCGAGCATCCTGCCTGGCTATTCATGCCCTGCAAGGAGCACGCGTCGGCACCGGCAACTTGCACATCAGCTTTTCTACCCCCAAGGACAACATGGGAGACAAGGATGCGCATCAAGGTAGACCTTCATGTCTGCCTGCCTGACCAAGGCATCAGCTCACTCCCATGGCTGCTTCAAGAGCATCAACTTTCTCATCTTGCTGTCTGTTCTCTGCACTTTCCAAGCTTCCTGGCATGTGGAATGCCACCTGCTGGCCTCGGACCCCGACGCATGTGATGCGGCTGAATGCTGGTGTACTGGGAATGTGCAGGCACTGTCACTGTCTTCAATGTGGCTGCAACAGCTACCCCATACCAGCTGGCCGAGCAGTTTGCACTGTACGGTGACGTGAAAGATGTGCGTGAGGACCCTCAGATACAGGGCTGCTGGTTGGTGGAGTACTACGACATCCGTCATGCCACGACTGCCTTCAAGTCTTTGAGCAGGAGCAGCAGCATGCATGCAACTCTGCCAGTGGTGAGTGAGACAACAGCCAGTCAGGCTCCTCAGCAGCCGCTGCGCAATGTCCAGTCTAGCCACGTGCTGCACAACGAGTATGGCAGCAGCAATCAGCTGCAGGCCGATGACTCATGGCAGGGCCCACGTAGCTGGGACAACAAGACCGGAGCTGCTTTCCAGGAGCATCTTGCATCTTTGATGCTGCAGCGCAATGGTGAGCACTTGCATTGCTTCTGCTATTGCAACTGCATGACACTGCACGCTGTTGTGTGTGTTACACCTTGTATTCTGATTAGCTTCAGAAGTCAGTATTGAGACATGCCAACTGGTCCTGGCAAATCTGTGAACAATGTAGTGGTGACTTGATGTTATACACTGACATGTCTTTGGCTGAATGTTGTTGGCAGCAGCAGTGCAAGGGCTGACGCCAGGCCACTCACTTGGCTTTCATCTGAGTCAGCAACATATGTCTTCTGTTTGACTTGCAGGTTTGAATGGCAACGGCCAGCAACAGGACTTCAGCAGAGGCCTGAACACTAACCACCTGGGCTCTGGCGACATGTCAGAATACCTACAGCAGCAGGGCCTGCTGCAGCAAGGCTATTCCAGCAATGGTCAAGTGCAGCCCAACAGCCTGGAAGCTCTCCTGCGCAACACAGCTCTGGTGCAGCAGCTACAGAACAACGCTGGTGGGCTGTCTCAGAGTGCCAGCAGTAACAGCCTGGCAGGGCAGTACGCACAGGAGCCTCAGATGCGTGCAAGTGGCAGCAGTGGTAATTTGAGCATGGGGGGTAACAGCCCGCCACAGCTGTCATCTAACCATGGCTCTCACCAGTACCTGAATCAGGCTCAGCTGTCCAGCTTGAGTGGGATTGATGGGCAGTACGGCTTGGGCAGGCGGACTCCTGGGGGCATGAGCATGAGCACTGGAGATCTCGCTGCGCTCTACGAGGCTGCTCAGGTACACTGTCAAATCTTGATTGTCACAATAATGTTTCCTCTACTTTCCTGGATTGAGCATGACGTGCTGTCTGTTATCAGTGCATATGAAGCATCGCTACATTATTTATGGTACCTCATCTTCAAGAGATACCAGGCAAGACAAGAATAGTGAGGTAGTGTTCTAGTGTTGGGCTCAGGTTATATTGTGAATTTTATCATGTTGATATTCATGGTGTTCATGCCCTTGCAGCTCTGAGTAATTTGAGCCCATGCTGACGCGGTCTACGTGCCTTATGCTGTGTGTGTATTGCAGCTGAGTGGATCGCAAGCAGATCTGGTTGCAGCAGCAAGCAGTGGAAACCTGCAGGCCCTCAACAGCATGAGCACTGGCAACCTCACAGGCCTTGGCAGCAATGGGACCCTCTCACAGAGCCAGGTATGGCCTCGTCTGTTACCAGTATGTACCACAGTACATGCTTCCAGGCCATGTCTTGTACTCAATGGGCTTCATCCTGCTGCTTTGTTCAAGGCCACCTTCTGTGTTCAGCCATGCGTCATGGCTGTTGCTGATTGTGTCAACTACCTAACAGCACCCAATGTCTGGTGTTGCCTGACTGCAGAGCGCAAACAACCTACTGAACGGATATAGGGGCAGCGACACCAATCTGTACCAGCGCAACCTGGAGTCTCAAGCGCTGATGGCCCAGCAACAAGCTCTGGGGCTAGGCTTACAAGGCCTGTCCAGCCAAAGTGCTCTTGACCTGCTTCAGGTGTGTTGCCGCCTGGTCATATCCCTCATGTCCTGGAGTGACTGCTGCTTGCTGAATTGGGTCACTTCTAAGGACCCTCCCAAACACTGATGTTGTAGCTTTTGCTATTGTCATGGTCTGCTAGATCAAGTTGGGCATTTCCCTAATGGTGCCTCTTTTTGTTGGTGCAAGTGCAACCCTTGTGAATCTGTGGTATGTACCTACTGGTGTGCATTAAGGTATGACAAGTGTAACGTATGTTCTTACAGGGGCTCCAGGGCAATGGGTTCTCCCAGAACAACTCTCAGGCTGCTCAGCTGCTGCAGCAGCAGCAGCAACAGCAACATGCTTTGGCTGCTCTGGGACCCACCCAGCAAGCAGCTCTGCTCAGGAAGGTCAGTTGGTTGCAACTGTTGTCTCAAAGCATGCACTTTTGTACCAGTAGTCTCGCAGGTCAGATGACTGCATGTCATGCACTTCTGTACATGTCTTGCATGCATTTTGCCATATGTCCAACCAGTATGTGCAGCATAGCATTCAAATGACTGAACTAAGCACTACATGCACCACTCAGCTCTGTGGTGTTTGCTGCAGTTTCAGAGCACAGGCAGCTTGGCCCCAGGCACGATTGGGAAGATCCTAAGTGGGCGTGGTGTGAAGAGAGGTGACGACATCAGCAGCGGTGGTCGTTTGAGCCGCCGCAATGCTGACCCTATTGCAGAAGCTGAGCGCAAGGCACAGCAAGAGAAGCTGTACTCCCTTGACCTCGATAGGGTCCTGGCAGGTCAGTGCTTGTACATTACTCAAGTGCCATGACAGAACGTCCTGGCAGTGTACCAATGCATCATTGCTGCTTTTATGTGGGTTGTCTTGCTTACTTTCAGCATGGTGGGGAGCTTTCCATGCCTTTCAGTTGCAAGCAATTCATAGCAGCTTGCTGACGCCCTTGCAGGCAAGATACGAAAGCGCTTCTGGTGGATCCTTCTCAATTGATTTATCGTATGCTGCTTTATAGGTGATGACAAGCGTACAACGCTGATGATCAAGAACATCCCCAATAAGTACACGCAGAAGATGCTGCTGACAACCATTGATGAGAAATTCCGTGGGACCTATGACTTCTTCTACCTGCCGATTGATTTCAAGAATAAATGCAATGTGGGCTACGCCTTCATCAACATGGTTTGCCCACATTACATCATCCCCCTCATCCACAAGTTCGACCGCAAGAAGTGGGAGAAGTTCAACAGCGAGAAGGTCTGCAACATCAGCTACGCTCGCATTCAGGTGAGACCTGTCGTCCTCTCACGCCTGTCCCTGTCTGCGCTCGCTGCATTGTTCACACTAGTGGCCTGTTCGTGCCAAAAGCTGCCTCATTGCCAGCTTTACTGCCATCAGTAGAGTGCAACTCTGTGATGCATCATTCAGACATGTTGCGTGTAATGCACAGGTATGCATTGTTGTGCGCATGTGTGTATTAGTGCAAAGGTGCCATTGAAGATGTCCAAACCTTGGGCTGCTGTGTAGGGCAAGACCTCCCTTGTTACACACTTTCAGAACAGCAGTCTGCTACACGAGGATAAGCGGTGCCGTCCCATTCTGTTCAACAGCAATGGGGAAGTAGCTGGAGAGCAGGAGCCTTTCCCTGTGGGGCCCAACATGCGAGTCAGAAGCAGCAAGACTGGACTGCACCAAGGCCACAGGCCTGAGGTGCAGCTCAATGCTCCAGAGATGTGGCACAACACAGAAAGAGGCAAAGAGCTCATGTCAAGGGGCATGCGTGTTGATCTCAACCAGTGAAGACATGCCAAAAGTCATGTGTCTAAACTTGGAAGCTTCTGAGCATGATTTCTACGGCTGTTAGCCTCTAGTAGCCTCGATGTTTGCAGCAGCGGGAAAGATTTTTTGTTTTGCCTACTCTGTTCCCCAAAAGCAGCCTTGTAGCTAGCTTATATCTTACAGCAGCAGGTCCTTTTCTCCCATCACAGACTAGCTTTGTAGCTAGTGTTTGTGACCTTTTGGCAGCGTGTCGTTGTCAGGTTGGCATCTGCGTGTATGTTATGTCTGTGCATCCGTGCTGAGCATCTGCTTTGTAGCTCATGGGTCCTTTGGTGCCAGGGAGCTGCTGACTTGAAGCGCTTGTGAGTTTTGGAAACTAGGGTTTTGTAGGAGGGTGCGCTGTGTGTGTTCTTTTCACCAGTCTCGTTTTTCCAGTAGGTACGCAGATTTATATAAGCTTGTCTTCAGTAGTGGTTGCCAGCAGCAGAATTTCTGAAGCCTCAACCTGATTGCAGTTTTGCTAGAGCAAAAGACATGAAAGAAGCTTGCTCGATATCTGCTACAGTTTGATAACTGTCCCTAGGCAGCACTGGATATTTGTACATTGGGTGGGAGCTCAGTCTTGTTGATGACACGGCAAGTGGCCATGTAAGATGGCAGGTGCGGATGTAAACTATGGCTTGAGATGCCTGTCTAAATGGCAGCATAGAATCAACATTGTGTGCTTTTACACTGCGGCAGGGTCGGACCGTGTGTGTACACGCCGTTCAGCCCAATCTTGCCAGAGCAGCAATACATATAAATATAGGCAGGTCTTTCAGGCTCTTATGGGCTGCACGGACAAGACGTGCATGATGCTGTAGTGCCTGCATCAGATAGTTTTTTGCATTAATATTCTTTCCTGAACCGGATCAGAAAGTATATAGCCAGTCCATATAAGTATCATGCCGCAAGTTTTGGGCATGAAGTACATTTCTGTGCATGGGAATCAAAAATGGGCTGCAAGCAATTCAGCTAGCAGTTCAGATTCCATGCCAGACTTAATGCAAAGGCGCGCAAAAGCGAAATCGGGGGAGAAACCTTGCAGCAGCGTCGCGGACTGGTGCTCACGGCGATGATGTATGAGCGGATGTCCTGAGACCTTCGGAAGCGCAACAGCAGGCAGCTTCAAGGTCGTGACTGAGTAGCATTGGTTGGATGCACAATTTCGTGTGGACTCTGAAGCTCGACAATATGGCCCCAACAGAGGACTGCACGAAACTGTACAGCTCCAACCTCAAGCGCAGCAGAAGCCCTGAGCTGAAATTGGCTCAACTAAGGAAGGCCAGTGGTCATGATGATGTGTTGACAGATAATTTACGGTCACAAAAGAGATACTTGTCTCAGGTGACGTACTGGTGCTTGTCCATTAGATTGTGAGGCTTCACCGAGCTGTTACTGCCTGTTGCAGCAAGCCCTTGCTCACAGCCGTTTCTGCAATGCAGCTGGCACTGTGGCTGAAACTGTTTTCACTGATATTCAGGCCATGGCTACAGACATTGACAAGCTCAATATGACAGTCCCACCAAGCCCTGCAACTTCAGTCTCCATGTACCACAGTGATATGCAAACAGCAAGCAACACATCAATGAACAGCGGAGCAATGCATGATGACAGTTCCCGGCTGTCCACGCCAATCTCAAAGCGCCAACGTCTGTCTCCATTGGAATTGCCTGATTTTCCTGCTCAAGAACCATGCAGTGCTCAAGCGCATCGCTTATCTGATGATGGCCGCCACCACATGCAGTCACCTCATGACACCCCACAAGCTCAACGCTTGAAGGATGCTCATGACAAGCCACCTGTCTCACCAAATGATTCTTGCTTTGGTATGGACTTACGTAAAGCTGCCTTGTTGCGCTCGCTGATGCTGGCCACAGAGGGGCCTACATCATGTGCTATTCCACAACACAAGAGACAAATTAGTGCTCAAAAGGGAAAGGGCAAGGCTAAGGGCAAGTTGACGCAGATGCAGAGGATGATGCCTGCACCAACTACAGACAGTGCCAGCATGGAAGTAGATTGCATGTCTGACAGATCCTCTGTGAGTCCTGACACAGCATCCAGCAATGTATTCGTGGCACCTGCACAATGCTTAAACTTGCCTGTGCAAGATAAGGACATTTACAGCAAACCTGCCAATGGTTCTCTGTTCCAGTGCATATTGTGAGCTTAAAGCAACCTTGTGTGTTGGTGTGTAATTATTGTTTTTTTGGTACCATAGTGTTGAGTAAAGGGTTGCCCTTGAAAGCCAGCAAGATCTATGCAATGTAAGGTCCACAGGAGGCACAGGAGATGCCCTTGAAAGCCCTGATTCCGCATTGATTTGCGCGTTTTGGGATCAATGATCTTCGAAACTGTCAATAAATATGCAGGTTTGAATAAAATCGAAATCTCTGAGATGTGCTGATCCCAGTGGGTTGCAGTACAAGCTGGCTCAGCATGACGGGATGCAATTTCACACGGCGGTGTGACCAAATGCTGTGGAGCTGACAGGCTAACCATCATAGTGTCTCCCAAGCATTATGTCAGTAGAATCTATCAGCTCTGTTGAATCTGTTCTGTTGCACACAGCACTGCTGTCAATTGACCCTATTGATCAGGTCTGCAGCAAGCCTCCAATGCGGCCTCCAAAAAAAGTTTCAACATCCAAACTCTAGCTTTAAATTTTAGTCCCTGACAGGATATAGCCGCCAGTACCAGAGGTGCTCATGGTTGGATGTGTTCTTGCAGGCAACACTTGGTATTCCCGCCACCAGCTCTCTGCCAAGGTCAGGTTCAGCGCCTGCTTGGATTGCTGCAATGCCAGATGGCACTCTGCTAGAGGGTGCTGCCAATTAGAGAATATGGCAAAGGATGCTGAAGGTGCTAGCAATGGCAATAGCTTCTTCACAAGACCGGTTGGGTGATTGCTGGGAGCAGCTAGAATGCAACAGTCAAAGCCTGTCTGACAGACCACTTTCAGCAGCTTCTGAGTTGCTGCTGACTGTGCCTCACGCTGCTCCTTCATGCGTCTCACTTGCTCCCGTCTATCTGTTGAAGCCTCTGCTACACCTGCATAAGCATGGCAGGATTATGACGCATGACAGCACCTGTGCTTTTGTACAGGTCAAGATGCATCAACAACAGCTTCTTTGCTGGACTCAACTCTAAACTTGCAGAATTTTAAATGCAAATGTGTACGAATCTGCACAATTGTGCATGCATGCACGGACATGTCACGCTCGAACATCGCATGTGGAACACCATGTATGCAAAGCGTGGTGAAGGACACAGAGCCACAGACGCATTGGCACATGCCCAAAAATCAGGAGCGGACGCAGGCAGGTGGGGGGGGGGGGGGCAGTAAACCAAACACAAGGAGCAATGTCACCAAGCCATCTGAGGCTTTACCTGTTTCTGGTTGCAAGCTACAGCTCAATCCTGTCAAAACAGCAGTTTGCGGCTGCTCGCTGTTGGCATCCAGCAAGCCTCTCATGCATGCGCCGTTCATGCCAGCAACCTGCTGATGCTGCAGAGACAAACCTATGGGACTCCCTGCCTCTTGCTGATGTTGCCTGGGCTGTTCAGGCTGCCCATTGAGATGTCTGTCAGGTTGCCCTTCACTAGACTGCTCAGCTTGCCCTTTTAGCTGCACTTCAATCTGCTCTTCTGCTTGCCCGGCTGTATTGAGGCTGGCTGGAGGTCCATTTGCAATCGACTGTTCTTGATACTCAAGGAGCATAGCTAGCGGTGCAGTGCTCATGCTCTGTTTGATGCTATCTGAGAAGTTCAGCATGCGTGTTGCCTCTAGAGGGGGGCACTTGTCTCCAAGGTATGTTGTACAGACAAGACCAAAACCACCCAAGCGCTCTGCAACTGCTCCAGTGACCAAGCCGCTGCATGTTTCAAGCACTAACACCTGCACCCGCACAACTTTCTCTGAGGTCTTATTTCCTGTCAGCATCTGCCCCCCCAATTAGAGGAGTGGCAGGTCCTTCCGGACAAGCAAGGCAGCTGACTGAAATCTGTTGTGGTCAGCGTCTGCATGCAAGCTGCGCATCGTGATCACAATTTGCATGCATGACGGTTCCCACCTTTCCATGAGAGCCAATGTTTGCCAAAGATAACAACATTGCTAGTGAGTCTACTCGTAGATGATTGATCTTGGGTGAGGATTTGCCAAAGTATGCCTGCAAATCATCACACCTTATTTGTTGCAGCAGGATCAGCTAGTGCAGGCACACGAGTTGCATGCACACATGCAGAATAGTTCATCAGGTCTCATTGTCAGGCATGCAGGATACTACATAAAGACTGTACACAGCAAGTCAAAGAAAGACTGTGCAGCTGAAATGTCATAATTTGCAATGTGCACTTCCAAAGCTTCCAGCAATTTGGCTCACCTCACATATGCTTCGTGCAGTTGGCCACTGGATTGTAGCATTTACAGTATACTTCCTCTGCTTTTTCTTTTTGTACTTGGCCTGAGAAAACTGTGTTTTCCCTTGGAAAGTAGCACTGCCCTCTGCCAGGGCTGCCACAATCTCCTCACCTGTGAACAGGATGTATAAACAGCCTAGGACAAGGGTGTTCATTCATGGTACAGTGTAAGCAGTAACCGCACCTGTCTTTCCACATGCACGCAGGGCTGCAATGTCATCTGTGGACAGTTGCTGGCTGGCTGCTCCAATGTCTAGAAGCTCACTGTTGTCTTTGTCGACTTCTTCAACAGAGGTCCATTCGCTGGTTCTTGGTCTGCAGACAGCCACAGCTTATTAGGACTGACAAGCAGTGCTTGCGTTACTTTGTAAAATGTTGGGGTGGCAGACATTGCTCACCTTTTGACTCTCACAAGCTCAGATGTTTCTGCAGATACTTGGTATATGCTGCCATAGGGCTGCCCAATAATTGGCTGCAAGGAGCACTGCTGCTTGCCCACTTTGACCTTACTGCACACAAGCAAGCAAACTCATATTGGCTAATGCAGCTATTCGCACCAGTCATCTAGATCCAAAGATCTTATCACGGGCGCTAGCAGGTGAAGTGTGTAACACTTTACCCTGTTTTCTTCACGGTGACAAAAGCTTGCTTCTCCCCATTCACATCAAATATCACCGTGTCACCTTCCGTGATACTTGCAACTGGTGCAGTCCTCTGGTGCATGGTCGGTTCAGCCTGAACGTCTGTCATGCTGCCGGCGCGACAAAGCAGCCTGCCTGCTGCAGCTGCGCCAGCAGCTGCACAAATTGTGCAGCACAATGTCCATGCCGCCCTTGCCAGGAATCAAGTCTGGGGCGATTCTGGCCAGCTCGTTTGTGTTTGTTTTCATGTTGAGCTTGTCGCGCACGTCTCGCAGATACTTTTTATCTTGGTTTAAAGAGTGCCGTTGTCTGAGCTGCATAGTCAGCCGAGTTGCAGCCTCTGCGACGTAGTTGCACGTCGATAACACATGTAGAGTACTCCCGGTAAGACGCTCATCGCCGGCTGGGTATATATATATATATGGTCGTGAACGATGAGCGTGTCTTATTTCTCTCAGAACACCACTTACTGAGCGACCAAAGCAAACAATCAAGCAGCTCAACACTGAGGCTGATCTTGATCTATGGTCTGACACCGGGGCTCTCACCGGCTTTGAGCGGCTATGCAGTCACCAGACAGCGTGCTGACGTCAGAAACAGAATTCCAACAGGCCCCGCCGTACTCAAAGTTGTTGCCGGAGTTGCTGCTAGCGTTGCTTGGACACACGGGGGATGTCTTTGTTGAGAAGGCTCTTTTCATACCTGAACGTTTCAGCCAGCAGCCGCCTCCAGAGAGATGCAACTTTGCTGTGACAGACGCACCTGGTCTGGTGTCAACCTCTGAGAGGTACAATCTGCCACGCCTGTTTTGGCAGCCTTGTGCTGAAAGGTTGGCGGAGCCCTGCAGCAAGTTGTGAGACTTCAGGGAAGCATTCAATGGTTTGCTGAAGCTTGGATTCCACTTCAAGCACCTGGCAGCCTTTGTTGAGATTGAACGGAGTCATGTCAGGCTGCATGCTGGCAGTCTGTACCGGAGAGCTCTCGCAACAGGAGTTTCTGGTATGTTAGACTCCCTGCATCATTAGCCAATAAATCTTCTCTGGGTGCATTGAGCACCTGTCTGGTATGCAGAGCTGCTGGATGTATACCGAGCTGCTATTCTGCAAATTCAGCAGCACATGTATCATCATCCTGGCCTGACACTGGCTGGCTTGCAGCACCTTCTCTTGGATTGTCAGGTACATCAGTGCATACTAGTGCCAATGCAAAACCATGCAGAGCTGCCTGTAAATACAGCGTACATGCAGCCTACCCAGCATGCGATCAGTGTCATTTCTTGTAGTCTTTTGCCAATGCAATATGTCATAACACACTGTTTCCAATTTGGACTAAGCATGTCTCTATCTGCAGATGGTCTTGCCAGCTGTGCACCAGCTCCTTTATTCTGTACAGCAGGACAATGTCAATGGTAGTGAGTTGATGCAGCTATTGCAGACAAAGGCGAGTATTACAAGACTAATTTAGTACTTCTGTAACTTCTTACTGAATCTGCTACTAATACATCTTGCTGCAACATCATGAAAATATGTTTGCCACCCTACAGGCTCAGTGTGGCATTCCAGAGCTTCATTCATGCCTCACGCGGCTGCTGTGGCACTGCAACCAGGTCTTCTTCCAGCAGCTATCAGCTTGGTGAGTCACCATTTTTCCATGTGAATGAAAGCCAACCTCAAAGTCACATACAGCTGCTGTGTTGCCGATATAGCAAACAGGACACGCGCTTGAGCAGCTCTTGCCCCTCAGCTGTGGAATCTATCTGCCATGGAGTGCATGCATCATGCTTCCTGCAGTTGATTCCTGTCTGCACTACAGCTTGGTGTTCATGGCAAAAGCCTTGTCAGTGGCTCAACAGTGACACAGCCTTGTGCAGGATGGTACATGGTCTGCTACAGGACACACACAACGAGTTTTTCATTCAGCAGACTGTGAAGCCAGACCAGCACGCTACAGCCCTCTCTGCAGCGCCATCTCAGCCTCAGGCACAGTCTCAGCCACCGCCTCAGTCAACAGGAGACAGCAATGCAACAGAGTGGCACAAGGGTTTTCAGGTTTCCATGCAAGCCCTGCCGCCCAATGTCTCCGTCAGCATAGCAGAGAGCATTCTGTTTGTGGGCAAGGCTGTGAGGGTACTTCAGAGGCCTACAGGCCCTTTGAAGAGCCATGACCTGCTGCCTCAGAGCGATGCCATCAGCTTTGCCCAGGCTCTGCGGCAGCTGCAACGGCAGGAGGTGTTTGACCAGATTGGCTTTGAGCGCACTGTGGAGGTCATCAGAACTAAGGTGCGGCACTCATGTTCAGTTGTGGACACAGAACTGCTGGCAAGCTGACGCAACCCAACAAACTGCTCCACCTGCACACACAATGGTTTGCATCCTGTCTGTCGCTGACTGTTTGCGCTTACGTGGTGCTGGATGGCCATAGGCAAAATTTGGTGGGTGATGCCAGCTCTTGCGGTTGCCATTCACCCAGTGTTGCATTGTCAAGTGGCCACAAGCTATAGTAGCCCCACCCTGCGCATGGGCTGACATCAACCATTGCAGTGCACATGCCCTAGTGTCTTGTGTGTGTTCAAAAGTGACTCTGTTATCCACTGACAAGCAAAGTGACAGCAGTGGGTGTTGCCAACATGCAGGTGACAGGCCAGCTATGGCAGTTGGTAGTGGTGCATGCTGAGCTGCCAGCACATCTGGCTGCTCTCAAAACCTATTTTTTGTTGGCCAAGGGCGACTTCTATCACAGCTTCTTGGCAGAGGTAACCATAATGCACAACACAAACAGACTTCTATCACAGCTTCTTGGCAGACACAAATTTAATGCACAACACATACAGAGTGCAGACATGATTGTTGAGTGTTATCATAGCTGGCCTAGGGCCATGCCATCATTCCTGCATGCTAAAACGACCAAGGCAGCAACAAGTTGTGCCAAAGAGAATTCTTCCCGCTGCTCAATTACCAATTTGTAAACGTGTCAGTGTTCTGGCTGTCCTTGAACTTGTCAATGTTTGTTGCTGATACATTATGCTGGAATCGATGTCTTTGCAACCAGCCTGACTACACAGCTATGTCTTCACAAGCAACGCTGCTGCATGCTATAGCAAGTGAAAGGCCTGCCCTGCTCCCGAGAGCAATGTGCCCTGGACATGATGACCTCAATCAACACTGCTGCAAATTTGAGCGTGTTGGGGATCAATGTTGTGAAAGTTCGCTGACAGAAATGTACCTACCACAGAGCTATGAGCTGATGAGGCTGCCGCCTCGGGACGCCACAGCAGAGGGGGATCTCACCATTCCCTTCCAGCAGTCCGCCCTGAAGAGTACTGCTGACCAAGACCCCTTCTTTCAGCACCTCAAGATCCGCTACGTCAAGGCCGCTGACTCCTCTGAAGCAGCTCAGGTACACTGCAGCACCCTCTCTGATTGTTCATAGCCAGCAATGAGATCACCGGGCCTTTGCTGTGCACATGCAAGGTGCTACGCAACACTGTCATGTCTTGACATTCATCATTGCTGAACTTTCTAAAAAATGAAATAGAATTTGCTGTATCTACAGTATGTTCAGACTACTCGGTGTAAGTTGTGCTGCTGCAGGTGCTTGCATTGCTGTGATGCTGTGCATACACCACATTTCATGCATGCTGCTGCTCCTGGTTTTGGGAGCAGCACTCACTCACACCTGTCCTGCATACAGTGCAATTCCCATCAATTCATGTCTGCAGTCCACAGGGCTTGCTTTGCTTTGCATGCTTGCATACCACAGCCATCGCTGCAGTAGGCAGCTCGGGCTTCAGGGGCGTTCCTGTTGTGTTGTGTTTGCAAAGCAGCTTTGCATGCCAGTGCACGCAACACTGGAAGTGGCATGCGTGCTGCTGGTAATGGTGTAGTATGCATGACAGCACACTACCCAGAGTATGATATCACACTTTTGTGATTTGCAATCTTTGCCCCCGGCTTCTTCTCTGCAGGCAGCTGGTGGCAAGAGGAAGCTGCTGCATGTGCCCAAATATGACAAATGGGATGATGTCTTCCTGGAGTACCATGTAGACTGGCCCCTACATCTGCTTCTCACCCCACAGGTGCACCTTTGGAAGCTGTGTAGCTGAGCTGCAGGGTTTTTAAAGCACAGTAGGACGGAACACTGTGTGTTGCATGCTGGCTGACAGCACCATGATGCTGATGATGTGCTTCCTGCCAGAACAAGTCTGTACACATACTTGTCATTGCATGCTGGGGTTGACTGCTTGGCATGTATGCCTTTTTATATGCCTGTGGCACCGCCTCATGAAAACTTGACCTGTGGATGTGGTTATGTACAGGTGATGGCCAAGTACAATGTAGTGTTTCAGTATCTGCTGCGGCTGAAGCGGATTCAGATTGACCTAGAGAGCAGCTGGGCTGTCATGCGGCGCCAGGCAGGCCGTTCCCGGGATCTGCCCTTGCATACATGCCGCCTGCCCCTGTGGCACCTGCGTCATCACATGGCTTACATCATTGCCAACCTGCAGATCTATGTCCAGGTCAGGCTGTTGTGCTTTGCTGTGTGCAGAGGCAGAGAGCACTTGCTTCCCGTGGCACATGTCTTGTGCCAGGACCTAAGCAATACATGCAAGCTGCCTTACCGTCCAACAGCTGATATGTTTGGCTGCCATGGTTACCTCTGTGCGTGTCTGCATTTAATAGACTGTAAGCAAATCACTGTGTTTGCACATATGATTCTGGCAGCTCAACCAGCAAAATCAATGATGCACTTGTGCAAGCAATGCACAAACTTACTACAGGTCGATGTGATAGAGGCGCAGAGTTCAGTCCTGTCTCAATGCATTGCCAATGCACAAGACTTCAGTGAGGCAGAGCGTGCGCATGAAACCTTTATGGACGCAGTAGTCACTCAGTCTTTCCTGGACATGAAGGCCATATCACAGATGCTGGAAGGCATTTTCAGCCTGTGCCAAAGATTGTGTGGCTTTGTTCAGGTACCACCCAACTGAATGTGTATGCAATTGACGTATGCAACACCTGGTACTAAATCTGCATGCCAGGTGCTGCATCTTTTAGCAGGGTGTCAGAGAGCAGACAGCAGCCGTGTTCATCCTGTGTCCCAGCAAGCTGAACTGATGCAGAGCATTCATCCTGCATAGCAGCATCAACACATTGCCAGAGATGTACAGTATGCTGTCCTGCTCTGTATGATGCTTTGCAGTGGTCTGAGATGCTGCATCTTGTAGTCAAATATGAAGTCTCACCGCTTTTGCTGCCTGCAGAGGGATGATGGTAGCAGTGATACAGATGCAGCAGATCCTGACAAGATAGCTGGTTTGGCAGCAGAGTTCAAGCGGCGAGCCAACATGCTGTATACTCTGTTGCAAAGCAACAAGCTGCAAAGCAGTCAGCGTGCACCGTACTTGCGTCAGTTTCTGTTGCGCATCAATTACAATGGCTATGTCGAGAATGAAGCTGTCAGACAATTGCGACAAGGGGATGCAATCTTGAGAGGCAATACGTAAGAAAGTTGCATTGCCACTCATTCAGTATAGCCTTTGTTGTCTGTAATTCTGGGTGATGCCATGATGAGCTTATGCTGTGACCATCAATGCAAGACACGGTGTGCGAGACAACATGATCAGTAGTGTATTTCTGAAGACAAGATCTAGCTGCACAGTATCATACTGTGTGTGCCGCTGCTACCAAGGCGTGACCGTTGTCATAGCACAGATTGGCCAGCATCTGTCACTGGTCTGTCAGGACTTATATTGTGACTTGCAAATTTCATCAAGGTTACAATAGCTTTGCGTGAGCTAGAACCATGCTTTTGACAGGCTCACTCGTTTGAAACGGTCAGAACAGAACGACTACAGAATGAAGGTGGCAAATGCCTAGTTCAAAGTTGTTAAGTTTAGGTGACCTAGCACTCTGCGTCGGTCAAACCCTCCTCCTCTAACTTTGCACTATCAAAGCCTGCGTAATGTCAAGCAGTGCGCCAAACTGGAACTACAACTAACGTCTCAACTGGAGTAATGTACACAAAACAGAAAGCTGCTTAAGCCTCCTCCTCCTCATCAAACTCGCCCTCCTCCTCAGCAGAGGCATCCTGGTACTGCTGGTACTCAGACACCAAGTCGTTCATGTTGGACTCAGCCTCAGTGAACTCCATCTCATCCATACCCTCACCTGCAGTAAAAGGATGAAAGATCACAATCTAGAACCGAGTCTTTTCTGATAACAGCAGCTGACACATCAGGGCAGACAGTGGGTCATGCTGAAACACTCAAGTTTAGTGAATTACAATGCTTACCAGTGTACCAATGAAGGAAGGCCTTTCTCCTGAACATGGCTGTGAACTGCTCTGATACACGCTTGAACATCTCCTGGATGGCAGTGGAGTTACCTGCAATCATGGCACTTGTCAATCTCAGCAGCTAATAGAGTTGAATACATTGGTGAGAACAATCGCTGCAGCAGAAACAGAGTTTGTCAGCTGGGCAGTTGCAACAATGCACAAGATCAACTGCACGCTTACACAGCTTGATTGCTGACTAAATGTAAGCAATATGTTTTGCTGCATGGCAAGGGAAAGGACATTCAGAAACTCACCAATGAAGGTGGCAGACATCTTCAGACCCTTAGGAGGGATGTCACACACTGAAGACTTGACGTTGTTGGGAATCCACTCAATGAAGTAGGAGGAGTTCTTGTTCTGCACGTTGAGCATCTGCTCATCTACCTCCTTGGTGGACATGCGGCCACGGAACAACGCAGAAGCTGTCAGGTAGCGACCATGTCTGGGGTCAGCAGCACACATCATGTTCTTGGCATCCCACATCTGCTGTGTCAGCTCTGGTACTGACAGAGCACGGTACTGCTGAGAGCCACGGGATGTCAGGGGGGTGAATCCAACCATGAAGAAGTGAAGACGAGGGAAGGGGATCAAGTTGACTGCCAACTTCCGCAAGTCAGCGTTCAGCTGACCAGGGAAACGCAGACAGCAGGTGACGCCAGACATGACCGCTGAGATGAGGTGGTTCAGGTCACCAAAGGTAGGAGTGGTGAGCTTGAGAGTACGGAAGCATATGTCGTACAAGGCCTCATTGTCAAGGATCATGCACTCATCTGCGTTCTCTACCAGCTGGTGAACTGACAAAGTTGCATTGTATGGCTCCACCACAGTGTCAGACACCTTGGGTGAGGGCACCACAGAGAAGGTCATCATCATACGATCTGCAACAACACACCAGTTTGATCAACAAATGCTGACCAGCAGCTGCAGCCAGCCAGAATGGGTCACTGAGATGTAGGCTTCTGACAATAATTGATCATAGCTCTTGAGTCACAAGTTGCTCTCACCTGGATATTCCTCACGTATCTTGGAAATGAGCAACGTTCCCATACCGGACCCAGTTCCACCTCCAAGTGAGTGGCAGACCTGGAAACCTGCAGGAGAACAGCTCTTGAGATTTGCTAAGGAATGAAGGCTCAGTGACTGAGTAAGCAGGCTTGATAGAGTAGCTTCAGAGTTTTTGAAAGCTCTAGGTACACTCACCTTGCAGGCAGTCACAAGACTCTGCCTCCTTACGGACGACATCAAGAACAGAGTCGATAAGCTCTGCGCCCTCTGTGTAGTGACCCTTGGCCCAGTTGTTACCGGCGCCGGTCTGGCCGAAGATGAAGTTGTCT
>JAABUP010002007.1_pt1 | contig 41183 bp, 63 predicted proteins | sample 5559201 | NCBI WGS metagenome assembly JAABUP01 (sample SAMN10711887, study PRJNA513373) | rock metagenome | isolation source: Antarctica rocks | place: Antarctica | reverse complement strand
CAGCAGAAAGCCTTCAACCTTGTGTGAGGTGTACCAAGCCTACAAGCACGCATGCAACAACTGTAGTTCTGGTCCTGAAGCCTAGTCTGGCTTGTGCCAAATCAACCTGGCATCAACCTGGCATGATCTGCATGACACACATGTTGCCAGAGGCTGTCTCACATCATGTGTGGTCCATGCACAGCCTGTCAGAACACAACACAAGACTGGTTCGCCAAAGCAGCCTCTTGCAATGCCTGGTGAAGAAAGGTTGTTTGGCTGCTGACCTGGGCGAGTGTCCAGCCAGCTAGTGCGCTCAAAGTCCTCCATGTTCTGGCTGGTGATGATGTCATATGCCTTGCCCTTCAGGGACAGCCCCTGCTTTCTGCCCTCCTGTTTGACCAGAGGCACAAAGGCATTGGCCCCACAGCTGAAGTCCACCACAGTGTCCCCATCATGCAGGTAGAAGCTGAGCAGCTGAGCCACCTGCTCCAGCAGATGCAGCTTGGTGAAGTGGCGCCCATAGCTGCTGTACCTGCACCACACCACACCACTGCATCGCTTAATAACAATAACAATAATAATAAAAATAATAAAAATAATTATTATTTACAGGCGTTCCAGCTGATCGTTCTTGCCAGGTACCTACTAGGTGTGCCTAAACCCTATTCCTGTGAGCCAACATGCACTAACACGAGACACTAATTGCACCCAAGGGGTGTGCGCTGACAGGGCGAGTGCCATAGACGCATTTGCAAGGCAGAAAAACCATCGCTTGCGATACTGTTTTTCTCAATTTCAGCTGAGAAGCCACTGCTGGAGGCCGCTGACCCTGGGTCACGTCCCTAGCTGCGTTCATGTATGGATGCAGCAACTTGATCGAGTCACATGTGCGCAGTATCAGCCGTGGGGATGATGTGTTGCAGTGCTGTTGTGAGCTGCGCACAGGGCTCGTGCCCATTGATCTAGCACAGGCCTTAAGCATGAGATGGATTGTCTGCATGTTGGATTGTGCTACCGTAGGTCCTCGATATCATCGCGCAGGCTTGAAAAAATATTTATTAAACGCTATCGCGCATGTACCGCGCACACCGCGTATATACGGTGTAATCGCTACGTATTTTTGTATGTATGTCCTGATTTACGGTGTATTACGGTCGTTTTTGAGGCGTCGGCAATTAAAATCGTGTCGCGCAGGGCCCTCAGCAATTAATTATTGCGCGATGATTTCGAGGACCTACGGTAGCAGCATACCATAGTGCTGGCTGCTTCATTCCAAAAGTCGATGAGTTACAATCGCGCTTTGACAGTGAGTTGCAAGGTTAGAGTCATATGGCAGGTGTACCTGTTACCGTGCAGGTAGGGGGCCAGGACCATGGTTAGGTTGTCCTCATGCATCAGCATCTCCAAGGCGATGGTCTTGTCCACAAAGATGCTGGCCCTGGATGGGTTGGCCCTGGCATTAGCCACAGCTATCTCAGCCACCTGTAGGCGCTCCTGCAAGGGAAACACGACAATTCGAGTCAGTACCTGTGGTAAGAATTGAAGGGAGACCACAGCAATATGGTATGTAGCCTCCTATCTGCAATCATCTGCAATCATTTGCAATCATCAAAGACATGCAGAATGTGGCCTGTAGCAGCTACACGAGATCCTGAGACAACAGTACTGCTTGGAGACGCTAAAGGAGGGGCGCATACTGCTGAAGTGGTGGCAGCAGCAGGGCAGTGAGCTGCAGTGCCAAGGACACACTCAGACAGGTGTTGGTGTCAGGCATCAATAGCATGCTGGCTGCAGAACACCCAAGCCTAGAAGCGGACCAAGCAGCAAGCAAGGCAGTGTGAGCGTGTCCTGTTGGGTCAGAGGATGGTGGGATGTGTGGCAAGCAAATGCCTCCAATTTCATGTTGTAGAAGGAAGTTTAAGCAGACAGCCAGAGTACATCTGCATGCATGATTCACATGGAATGCAGCTTGTCGTTGCAGTGTCAGCAATGTAGAGAACAAAGCACTCCAGTGACTGCTTGTGTCAGAAGAAACTGGCATGACAGCCTGTGGTCCAAAGCTGTAGGCATGCTTACAATACAATGAGGCTGACTCATATAACATGTTGGCTGTAGTTCGTACACTATGTGGTGAACCATGTGCAGGATGCAGGTTGAGATCACCTCTGTCACAGATGTCTTGCTAGGATGACTGTAAGGCTCAGGCTGACGCGTCTTCTTCTTCACCATGTCCAGTGTCACGCTGCCCTTGTGTGCATTGATGAGGGACTGAACCCTCTTAGCTGCCTCCTTCTTGCGTTCCACTAGGCTCATGCTCTTCAGCTGCCTGGCATATGCTGTGGTAAGATCCCACACCCCTGCAAGCAGCCGCTCTTATGTTGTGAGATGCCTTTTCAGTGGTTGCACAGTAGGTTTGCACACGGGCTACCTGACAGTTGCCTATAGTCAACATGCTACACTTCGTTGCCTGGCAGGCAGAGTCTGTCCTTCCCAAGATGCAGTGCGTGTGTGACACAGCAACCACAGATTTGAATCACAGGTCATTGCTGATGCCGGCAAGCAAGGCATAAGCAACAATACAGTTTGGATAGGTGTATGAAGGTGGAGACATCCCGGGCAAGGCAGCAATGTGCACTCTTGTGTCAGCTTGGGTGGAGATCGCACTAGGAGGTGGTGGAGGCGGCGCAGCTTCAACAGCTGCTGCATCTGGCGCTTGCCCAGTACCAGCTGCATCACCAGCTGCATGTCCAAGCTCAGCCTTCTCGGCAGTACTCCCTGCTTGCGCACTGGTTGCAGCTGCCTCAGCCCCAGTCACAGCAGTTTCTGCTGCAGCTGCCTTGGCAGCTTGATGTGCAGCCCTTGCAGCAGCTGTCTTGGCAGCTGGATGTGCAGCCCTTGCAGCAGCTGAGGCTGATGCCTCGGGCTCATCGACGTCAGGAGCAGGTGGGAAATCATCTCCAATGTCCACATCACCCACATCCTCCTGCTGGACAATCTGGACTGGCGAGGACCGGTCTGAGAGAGTCTGAGGCTCTGCACTGCAGGCAGGTGATGCAGCAGAGGGCGAGCTGCTTGCAGCTGGCTTGCCTGCTGATGTGCTACAAGAAGCAGCAGCAGCAGGTGCCTCAGCAGCCCTGGCAGCTACTGGCCTGGTGGCTGCTTGCTCCTTGACTGTATGAGTGGAGTGCAGGCCAGCTGGAGCACTGACAGGTTGGCCTGCCGCTGTCACGGCCTTGCTCACAGCCTGCAAGTGCAATTTCAAGCTGCTCAGGAAGTGGTGCTGCCCCTCATCAGCCATTTGCAGCACAGCAGAAATAGCTTGCCAAAAGACAGCACATTGCCTTTGTCCTGCTGCAATGCAAGTGCTCACCTCAGCTGAGCTCGTGTGAAACAAGCGTATCAGCAACTACTGACATGCATAACTTGCACAAGGGAGAGGTAAGACGCCAGCTATGACGATCATGTAGTCATTCCTCAGCAGGCGATGGTCTGAAATTCACCTGATGTCGATGATTGTGCAGAGCAGCAGCAAAGCTCACCTGCTTGCCAGAAGGCTTGCTCTGTGGTGCCACAGCAGGAGTCAATGCAGCACCTGGGCCTGCAGCTGATGCCCTGCCTGGCGGTGGCAGTGGCAAGGTGTTATGCTGTTTCACATTGCCTGTAGCTGCAGCAGCTACTGCAGGAGCAGCAGCAGTTGCTCGTCTCTTCTTGGGCGGTAAGGTAGAGCGATCAGGCAGAAGGGGGCGTTTCCTGGCAGGCGGCGGCCCCATTGGCTCTTTCACAGCCGGCACTGTCTGTGCAAGTGTGCTGCTTGACACAGCCGGTGCATCCAGTCGTGCAGCATCAGTCCTTGCAGAGGAAGGAGCAGCAGACAGAGAGGCACTACTGCCACTGCCTTGAGATTTAGAGGCAGCAGTGGTGAAAGCAAGTGATGCTGGCAGGCTCTTATTTCCTGATTCAACTATGCCTTGCCTAGCTGTGACTTGCTTCCCTGTATGCTGTGGGAACAAGGCCTGCTGGGTGCTGACCAGCTTGCTTGCATCCTGCCTGGCTGAGCCTTGCTTTGCAGCAGTTGGCTGGTCTTGCCGCTGCCTTACGCCCTGCTTTGTTGCTATGCCCTCTTGAGCAGCAGCCTGCCTGGAGTTTGCATCTGCAGCTGCTGCCTGCTTGCCAGGAGCCTGCCTCGCTGTCGCGGACTTGTTGGCTGCTGCTTGATGCTGACCAGCAGATTTGACTGAGGTCTGCGGCCTGGGAGGCTTGGTGAGATGAGTGCCGGGCCTAGGCAAGGGCAAGGCGTTGGAAGCAGGCTCATCTTCTGAAGAGCGCCGCCGTCTGATTGCCAAGGGGACATCCTCATCCTCTGCCTACATGTTGTGCATGGTGTCTGAGGGCATTGCTGTTCAACAAATTACTTGTTCACAAAACCGTTTCTCCTTGCACAACAGTCACACGCGGTGTTCATGGGGACATGTTGTTGGTCTATGGCGAAAGTGTAACATGCCGTATGTGACAGTTGTTTGGCATATATTGCAATCATCATGCAGCATTAGTGCGCATGTCACAAAATATAGCTCAACACAGCACACTATGACTGCACACATCTGCCTATGCAGTCAGATCTCACCTGTTGCTGACCTGTATGGCTGTCTGATGTGAGCATGGCCTAAAAGGTATGCTGGACATGTTTACCTGCTTTTGGACAATCTTGGAGGACTCAAGGAATGGAAAAGCACTGGCAAAGTGCTCCTTCCAGCGCTGCAGCAGTATAGGATGGAAGACAGGTCTGGCATGATCAGGAGTAGCATTGTCACTGGCTATCTTGTGCTGCACACAGTAGATGAGAGAGCGCTCCACCTCACCAATGCACTTGCCTGCACATTTGACCAGCATTTCTTAGTCAGATTGTGGACCACAGAAGCATCTGCTGGGAGTGAGACAACAGTGTTGCGGTAACCTCATAGTCTTGTGCATAAATCTTACAACACATTACGCATCCGCATAAATCTTACAACACATTATGCAGGTGTGGAAGCGTGAGCAAGAAACCACAAACTGAAGCAGAAGCTGTGGAACAGCTCACCATCCTCAAACTGAGCCATCCATATCCTGCTCTTCCAGTTATCGCGTTTCCTGTCATCCGGAGGCTCAAGCAGGGTGGAGGGCATGCAGTGCTCATGAAACGCTATTGGGCATCTGCGGCAGGGGACCAGCTCCCCCTTCACATCTGACTGGTCTTTACCACACTTTTTGCAGGTATGTAGCGGGCTGCAGCAGAGTGAAAATGCGTTGATAGTTGGGATGCACATCATAATGTGGTCCCAGCTCAAGCTGGACAGAAATGGCCTGATGCAAGTAACAGATCAGGTATGTAGTGGGCTGCAGCAGGTTGAAAAATGTGTTGATAGTTGGCATGCATGTTTGCTTCAGCTTATGGTGTGGTCCCAGCTCAAGCTCGACAAAATTGGCCTGATGTAAGTGACAGATCAGGGAATGCAAGCAAAAGTTACAGCACATGCTGTCAAAGATATGGAGGATGACATTACGGTAGCAAGTGAGCATTTGTCCTGACCACTGTTCATATGGCAGCAGTGCGTCGTGCACGATTGCACCTGCTGTCAGCATGGTGTTTGCTGCGCTTATTGCTGGTATGTAGCCTGTCAAAACTGGATCTGATGCAAGAAGCTACTCAGGACTGTGAGGGTCTGGCCTTGAGGGAAGAGACGGCAACATGCAAATGATTGTTTGCATTTGAATCATGTACTTGGCATGATGCACCTTAGCTCAACTGTTAGAGCTGCAGACCAATGCCAGCAGAGGACTCAACATCATTTGCAGCTGCTTTGGCAGACTGCTGAAATGTTCCTCCCAGAATGAAGAAGAAGCCTGCAAACAAGGATGAAGAATGCTCACCAGAGGAAGCCTCTCTTCATGTCTTCTTGGGACTTCATACAGTCTGCATGGTAGAACCTGCCACATGCAGCCACCCCACACCTGTACTGGCATACTCAACAGTGTGTGCTCACAAGCGCCATCACATTGTGCACACTACATGATGCAGCTTCACAGCTTGTTGCCAAACGCAGATGCATCAATCAGATAATGCACATTGCTGGGGTCAGGCAGAACAGATCATGGACACGCAAGCTGAGACGGATTTGCACAAGGCCAAGAAGCCTTGCAGAGAAGCCTGGTGCACCTGAAGACAATGCTCTTGGCAAAGGGAGCGTTGGCAGGGTCAGCAGCATGCGCTTCAACCACACCTTCCTCCTTACAAAAGAAGCACTGATGCACTCCTGTCAGACAGTTGGGGCAATGGAACGTGTCCTTTGTATCCTTTAGGCGCTGATACAGGTCTAGGGGCATGCCGAGTGGGTTGCAATGGAATGGCTGCAGCTGTGGCTGAGAATGACTGACTTCTGCCTCATCAGCTGAGTCATCAGAATCTGTCATGCTGTCCTCTTGTGTTGCCTTCTCCACACCACAGTGAAATGCACGCATGCATGACCCGTCGCACCACATGATGTCACCTGAAAAGCCAGCTTCGTAGTGAAAAGAGAGGCGTAACGAATTAATGACAATATGCAACATGCTCAGAAGTAAACCATTTAAGCTGAAGTGTTTGCTGCGTTGCAGTATATCTGAGCTCTGTTATACTGCAGCAAGGAGCAGCTGGAGCTAGCATAACGGTCAAGTCGCCTTGCAATCTACAACATACCTCCATCATCACACTGGATACATGCAGGGTCATTGGCGCGGTCATCCGCACGCTCCTCAAATGCATCCTGTTCGTCAGACTGTTGATCTGATGCTTCAGTGTGCAGCTCGAGAGGTTCAAACGCATCTGAATCATCGTCGTCCAAGGTGTCAAGAGACTTGTCTACATTTTGCTGTGGTTTGGAAAACCTGGCCTGGGTGCCTTCTTGCAGACTTGCAGTGGCCTTAGTGTGTTGAATAATCTGATCACCAGACTCTCGAACATGAAGGTTGACATGACCGCTCTCCAAGCCCTGTAACCAAGGGGCTCGTGTAAACAACCCCAGTGCTTACAACTGTGGACCAGGAAAGGAAAGCAACTGACGGTGCCTTGCCTTTCTTTTCTTCTGAGAGGGTTCGGGGCCCACAGCTGGCTCTGCTGCTGTACTTGCCGATGCGAGCCCAGCGGCAGGGGTTGCAGCGTCGCCAGCTTTGCGGAGCCGCTTCAGGGGCATAAGTCAAAGTTTACAAGCGGAGTAACTGTCAAGTGCACTGGCAACCGAGATCGACGGTGTCGTTGCTGGTGACGGTGCGCTTCGAACCGCTTTTTGAAAGCGCGAGCAAGCCTGACAATGACACTGTCATCGGACAAGGTGCAGGTCAAACAGCGCAGACAGTATGTCGTTGTTGATGCTCGCTGTTTGGCGCTGACTCACAGACAGACAAGTTCTGAATGCATCAGGCCTTTCTCAGGGCTCCCCAGTCGCAAGCCTTGACGCGCAGAGCGTGGACTCACGGCCGAGCTGTGAAGCCTGTCTGTGCCGTGCTGAGTGTGTACGTGATGTCAGCTGAGTCCGGATGCTAGATCTGAGCTGAGCGCTGCTGGCCACGAGTCATTAAACACAAATGCATCACTGGTGGAGCACTAGCTAGGCACCACAGGCAGTCCCAGCAAGTGTGCAGTGCATGCATGCCTGCGCAAGCCCATGCATACAGAGCTGAACGGCTGCGCTGATGATGATGGATGGTCCTGATCAACATAGGTGTTCAATCAGCAACATTTACTGTTCATCATTATTGTTCAACCGTTGTTCCCATATGCATGCATAATCTTGCTCAAGATTTCAGATTAACTGCACTAGCAGCTACAACAACGAGCAGTTGCAGCAGTACACTAACTCAGGCGAGCAGCTATGCAAGGTCAACTGTATTACTGCTAGCCTACATGTTGATGCCTTTGCTGCAAGCCTACAGTCCTTGCAAGATCCCCTAAAAAGACAATGCTTGTTGCACAGCACAGCAAAGCTGCCAGATTCCAAGCAGCAAAGTTGGGCAGAAAACACTGAAGTCTGGAAGAGGGCCATCTAAAATCAGGTGTTGTAGCAACATACATCCTGCTGCTGACGGCAAGCAGCAACAAGATGTAATATCTGGAACATCAACCACCACTCAAAATTGTTCAAGCCTCTTTCAATGCCTCTTGACAACGAGGACTTGACTGCACAAAATTTGAATTCACGTGACTTGAAGCAACACACACTTGGACATTTGCACACTCACCACAACTTAGGTTCCTTGACAAAAGATTTCAGCATCTCCTCTGAAGTCACCATGGGATGCTTAGGGGCCTGCAGAGTACAAAATCTATTGTAAATTGACCAAGCTGGATGCCATGACTATTCAGCAACCCAAGCAGGGTAATACCTTGATGCCGTGTTGTGTCCATTTCCGGACATAGTGGTCCTCTATTCGCCGGGCCTGCACAACATCTAGCTTGCTACAACATAAGAACGGTAACTACACGACAGCAACAGCAGCAGGTGGAAAACTTTGCAGTACTGTCTTGCAGCAGCTGACCAGAAGAACAGCAGATGGTTCGCCCTCCAGCGTCAAGGGGGCAGGCCTTATGGTAAATAACCCATTTCGGTTGCCATACACTATGTCAGTCAGGTAACGGTCCCCAATCATGACCAGCTCCTCAGCCTTGCAACTGCAGGCAAGTCAAAAGCAGGTCATATGGCGGCTGAAGCCAACAGCAACAGTTGCCCTGTGGTGAGTTGGTGGACTATTATGCTTCTGATATATTCTCTGTTGTTGAGCCAGACAATGTCAAGACTGATGGGTAAAGCCAACCTGAAATGCTTTTCAAGGTCCACTGCATCACCAGCTGGCTTCTTTGTGATATGCCTGACCACACGGATGCCTAATGCTTTCTCCATGGAAGCCGCCTCCTCACCTGCACTGAGTAGCAAATGTGGCTTTACAGTATGTTTGATCAAGGAGCGACTACTCGCAATTTGCCCAGGCATCTGTTGATGGTGTAGCATCAAAACAACAGTCATGACATGTACAGCTGCTTGGTGTAGTTGCAATGCTGGGAGCAAAAACTTCTCTTTAGGGCTGTGGAATCATGCATGCCCAGCCAAGTCCGTTTATAGAAGACGTGACAAAAAATGCGGCCTGTGTTGGGCTAGTAGTAATTAGCAAGTGCCAGCTGATGGAAGGGAAAGGTGTGCATGAAGGGTGATGTTGGTTGCCATAAGCAAGGCTGCCAGCAAGTAACATGCTTACCCGTGGGATCAAATTCCTGGAGGCCAGCTGAATTGCTCAAAAGAGCAACATGGCCATCAAAAGCATCCATGCACTGCTTCATTGAGCCTGTCAAGGGCTCATGAATGCCTAGGGCATATGGCTCTGTCAGGGTGTTGTCCTTGTCAAAGACGCAGCCTTTGAAACCAGCAGCTTTCAATGCATGCCAATCAACCCATCTGATATCAGGTACAGTCACATGGGCCATACTCAACTCAGGGTGTCCCTGCATAGCACAACCTTTGAGGTGAGCCGCAAGCCTGTCTTGGGCTGCAGTGTGTGTAAGGTTGCATGAACATCATCTCTTGCCTGACACTGAGCTTTGCTGAGGTGAGCCAGTCTAAGTGAAATTCAGGGGGAAAATTGTGCATCATGACATGGAGTGGTGCAGGTGCTAGAAGTTGGTTGCTCGCAGGATGTCCTTACCCCAATGATGTAAGCAAAGAGACGAATGCCATCAGCATTAAAGTTTTGGCTCACTTTCTGCCACCATTTCATGGCGTGCTGCAGTCAGCAATTGAGACTGCTCAAAACATGAAAGGGAAACATCAGGATGGATGCATGCGAGTTCGGCCAAAAATGCCATGAATGAATGTACCTTGGGTTTGTAAGACTTTGGTAGTATTGTGCTGCAATATGCACTTTGTCTGGCCTGTGTATTTGCAATAGATGTTGACGGCTATTGCTGAAACCGATCGCACTGTGCTAGCTGTGCAATAGCCACCTGTTGGTACGAGCGTGATGGCCTTTTGCCAAGCTGAAGCTTGTCAGCAGCAATGGACGCTGCAAAGAAGCTTTGGTGGCGCAGGGGCGAGCCCCGCATTGCCATCGTGGTGCGTCCAACTCTCACAGCTTTGGTTCATCTCATGCAGCAGCAGCCTCTCAATGTACGCCAAGCGTGAAGCGCCTACGCTTGCTGTAGTTTTAGGTGAGACAGCTGCAGTCAAATTCCCAGGGCTATCTGCTGACTCGAATTCCCTTTTGCAATTGATTTACACAATTTACACGCCGAAAAAGCATCTGACGTTGGCACTCATAATCTTGTGCCATCAGCTCCGTTCATACTGGGACTTTGCATTTGTGCGGCATGAGGTTTGCTTGCTTCATAGTATGCCCCAGGTGAAACCACAGCGGGGCGCGCGAGATCCAGCCTACCCTCCTCCAGGGCAGTTTCAAGCGCCAGCAGCTTACAAATCGGCAAGTTCTCGGCCTGGTCGTGCTAAAGCAAGAACTTGGGTCAGGCCTCAACCAGCAGAGCAGAGCACTCCTGTCAGCGACCCGACTCCGGCTCCTATACAAGTCGCTCAGCAAACCGTTGGAAGCTTTATTTCCTCTTTGTCAAAATCTGTCCAAGTCAACCAGACAGGTGTTGCATCAACTTCATCGCAGCAGGCGTCATATGTGAGTAGCAAAAGAAACACGCTTACGAGGGTTCAGCCGGGTTTTGCCAGCAACTCAGTTCCCAAGTCTGGCTCAACTTCACAAAGCGTGAGCCAGGCAACCAGAAGACTCATTCATCAAGGTCGATACAAGTTAACACAACAGCCACAGCAAACAAGTCGTTCACAGGCAGGCCTCCGTTCAACCCCAACTGCTCTACAGCAGTACAGGCAATTTGTCAGTACACAAAGCAGGAAACGCGCTGCAGCGAGTGTCTGTGCCCCGGCAGCCAAAAGAGCAAACACATGGGTTCGCAGTGGTGGCTCATCAGCAACAGTGGCGTCAAAACTGGCAACTGCAAGCACAAGCAGTTCTAACTCAAGCGCTGCCAGCTACGTGAGGTCTACACACAGCCGTAAATTGCAGCTTGTGCGGCGATGCCCGTCAAATGCCTTGACTGTGCCAGTAACGCCGGTGTCAAGGCTGCAGTCAAGGGGGACAGTATTGGCAAAACATCTGCTCTCTGTCCGCTCGCTGAAAAGGGCAAGACGCCCTGCCCTCAACATGAGGCAAGCTGGCATCGCTAAACCTGGGAAGCTGCAGCGCATTGATGGTGTTTTGTATAAAGTTGGTGGGTCTGGGCTTGGAAGATCCTTGCAGCGGCAGATCACACCTAAGGGTGTCAGACCTTTGCTCTCTCCCGAGGTCAGCCTATGTCATGCTGTCAGCTGTGCTTCAGCTATCTTCCATGTTTGACGTCTATGCAATGCCTTTGTTGCGCCAAGTGGTTTAACAATATACAGTCAGTGTCAGCAAGGCTGATCTTCACTTAGTAGTCTGTTTCAGGGCGCATATGTACGTCAGGGTAAGCATCTGATCTTGAGGTCCATGCTAACAACACCTAAAGCTGTAACCCGAAGAGTCAGCACAGCACGAAGCCGACCAAGCAGCAGGGCAGCATCAGCGAGCATCTCTGCCCGACAGAAAATTGCTGATGCTCGCATGAGGCGCCCTAGCAGACTCAGCAAGAGCAGCAAGCCTGCGCAGACCCACTGCCTGGTGTTTTGCAGGCAAGCTTTGCGGCTGAAACCAGCATGTTTGACATCAACGTTTTGATTCTGTCAAGGCAAATGTGGTGTAGCTCATCACTTGGGAAGGATGTCCACATCTGTATTGACAGAGGCAGGCGTAGCTGTTTTGCTGAGTAAAAAGCGGCAGGGTGTGTGAGCTTGTATGGCATTCAGGACTGGAGGGTGCAGGGAGCACCAGGCTGGCAAGTGTCACTTGGTGCATGATCCTGCAACTGTGGCAGTGTGCTCACGCTGGCTGCAGGGCTCATGCACCAACACTGCATGCTTGCTGCAACACCGGCCTTGTCCCAATGTCATGCCTGTCTGTACCTTTTACCTTCAGGTGCGCGCAGGCTCTGTTGCCTTGATGATGCTATGGCTCATTGTCCCTGTGGTATGGAGATCCATCTGCATGGGCATGGTGGCAATGTTGCTTGCTTTGTCATATGCAAGCGACCAAGTATCTGCTGTCTGGATCCAACCTAGATGCTGCACTGGATGCATCCCAACATAGTGCTTCTTTGCAATGCTGTCGACTCCTGCTGAGTTTGCCCAATCATTGCATGGTTCTGCCAGGTCTGTACAATTTGCCTGCTTTGTGGTGTTGCAGGGTTTATGTACAACAGAGGAATGTCCTTATGCACATGTAAAGGTGGACCCAAACGCACCAGTCTGTCAGGAGTTTGTGAGTGGGCACTGCCCTAGGGGTGTGTCCTGCACAAAGAAGCACTTGACGCCTCGCATGATTCGCCAGCTGCGGCAGAGCAAGGCATTACAGGCAAGCAGACTGTTGCTGAATGGCTCAGCACAGACAGCAGGGCAAAAGGTGGTTGTCAGCTTTGGCTGAGCTCTACTGACTCTGCTTCTTGCTTTGTTTTGCTTCAAAATTTACATTAGGGCATAGCTGTGCAGCTTGCATGCTGTACGCCCTTTCAAGTACTTGATCAACAGCGCGATGCTGAGTAACCTTTCCTGCCTGGCCACAGGGCACGTTTGTGTATTGCTGCAGTGGACTTGTCAAGGCTTATGGTGTTTGTACACATCTGGTTATTCAGTGCATTTTCCCCCTGTGCAGGCTGATTCATGCACCAGTCAGCAGAGTAAGGCCACCCTTGCGCAAGCTCACGCAGCTGAGGTTGGACAGCCTGTGCTACAAGACGAGGACCTTGACCTGCGCCCTGCTTTTCTGCTCTGATGGCACCTGTATGAATACGTATATATGTGTTGACTGGGTTTTGTGGTTTTGTGCCTGGGGGCTTTTACTTTGAGGGCTGAGGGCTTTTAAATAGGGCATGTCGTGTGCTGCTATGTTGTCACATGTTCTGCTGTGCACACGTGGCAGGCATGTGCACATGTTTTTTGTCTCTGCTTCTGTTTCTGTTAGGCGTATTCTGAGCTCTGGGTGTCTTGCTATATGTAGTGTCTTCAGTTGCAAGACTATGTGTTACTTTGGGCAGCATTATAAATCAAGTGTAATGATTCAAAGGTAGTTCCTCGAGGTTGCAAGCTACAAACCATTGCACATGCCAGCTCAATACGCACGAATCTCGTTAATTGCACGCAGCTGGTTAAGACTGAAGACTCTATCAAAACACTGTACGTTCTGAAAGTTGAATTTAGGATCGCCTCCTGCTTCGAGAAAAAACATGTAATCGAGCACATGACAGCTAGAGGAATTGAATAAGGGCGAGAAAGTATGCAATGTGGACCTAGCTTGTGAACCCATGCTGAAGATATCGGATCTACTGATGCAGCTACTATCATGAGTCATCACTCCTACACACCTTGCCCATACTCGACATCAAGCTTGCTCATCAGTAACTGTTACACATTGGTTGAGGCCAAGCTAGCTGTTCATTTCAGCCACTGGCTCAATCTACCTCAACTGCGCTCATGCATAAACAGAGACGCCGCTTTGTCTCAAGTTGGTGAAAGTCAGCCAGGTCATCCTCATGCTGACTGCTGGCACCCTTCCTACTGCCCAGTACTTGACCAACATCAGTATCAGCAAATTTTCTTGAAAGTGTCAGAGTTACAGTCTGCTCTGGCCAAGATCCCTGCAGTGCATTTGACGTACTGCATGCTGAGCACCCAGGCTTCTCAAACAGCAACAGCTATCCAAACTGACATATCAAGTGAAACTGGCGCTGTCAGGAACATATGTTGTCGCAAGTCTGGTGGTAAGGACTGTGCAGACCTTGCAGGTTGATAGTGTGACTAGTCTTGCCAGTGTCAAGACTACCTCGATGTAGACCATGACTGGCTCCAAGACCAGACGGGCTGTTGCTAATGCAAGCATGGTGCTACTCATCCTTTCAGCATTTCACGGATATGTGGGAAGATGGCATGCTGCAGCATTTGCTGTCTGTGTTGCAGTCTGCAAACGCGCAATTTCAGCAATCAGCAAGACTGCAATGCCGCCATTAGACATGATGAGCACAAGCTCTTGACTTATGGACGGTCCGTAGGTCTGGATCATCTGTAGCATGCCACCCTATTGCTTGCAGAGCGTAAGCTTACGCTTGAAGGGCTCTGTTCTCCAACTCATGGGCAAAATGTTTCAACAATCCCTTTTGGGAATTGTTGCTTGTTAGCACCGACTTAATCGCTGTCTGCATCTATTTTGTCCACGTCTTCCCTGCACAGCAGCCCATGTGAGCTGAGAGAGCTTTTACATGTCACAGGGATGGCGCGCCTTTCCCCACGTACTTACCGGTATGCCTCTTGCATAAACAGCTGAGCGTTACTTTTCCACCCTTCAACCCAGACGTTTCTAGAGAAACTGTGATTCTGGGCGAGGAAAGCGACCTTACGCTTTTGCAAGCTCTGCAACGCCGGAATGTTTTGCAAGGCAAGCAGATAGCTGCCTCCAAGGTGCAGCAGCTCCACGTGCTCTAACAGGAGGTGGATGCTTGGCAGGACGTCTGCCCACGTTGCTGAATAGATGCGGTTCAACAACAAATCCAAGGCTAATAAATGCATGTCGTTGTCTGAAAGCCATTGTGCGTAATACTTCAAATGTTCTGTCCTGAAGTTTTTTTCCGACAGGTCAACTACGAGGCTGTGGGCGTCAGAAGCTTTGTATACGTCTGCAAGCTCCTTCAGTACTGAGCGCAAAGACACCTCGGGCGGAGCTGAGTCAAACACGAACGGCACTCCACAAGGATGCTTGGAAAAACCTGGACATTTGGCCATGTTTTTGTCTGAAAGCTTCCAGGCAAAAACAGAGGGCGAAACAGCTGTAGACGCTCTGAAACCAATATGTATGTCTTGTCTGAGGGAGACGAATCGGCGCAAGTGCGATGTTGAGTCACAAGTTGTGTTGGGATGTTGACTTTGGTTGGACCGACCGTTTGGCAGTGCTTGCCTCGCAGAAGCTTTGAGTTGTCCTGTGAACAAGCCTTGGGCTAGGTAGGGATTCCGCGGTGCATCCCGCTTGTCGATCAGTAAACCTGCACATGGCAGCTGAACATGCTAACGTTCAGAGGTCTCACAGCACACTCTGTGATGACTCGCCGTATCACAATCAGATGTTCCAAGACAGTTGCTACTAGCTGCGGCTGCCCCGTTTGGACGATTTGCACTGTTGCAGCCAACAAGGCCGAGGATGCCGGAACCTGCTTCACGCCATTACACCTCTGCGTGGTAAGATGTGAAGCCGATCTTCATGCGGCTTGCGAAATGACCGCTGACCCACGAAAGCTTTGCTCTTATAACCGGTCGCCGCATCCCGACGCAGGTTGTCGGGCAGGCCATTTGATGAGTCGCTATCTAGATCGAACATCCGCAGCACGTTCACCAGTGGCTGGATTAAAAGGATTAAGTATGCCTTGATTAGTGTACCGATCTGGACAGCACTTTCCCTCATACTGTTCGTAAGCTTTCTCAAAAGGTGCAGATGAGTCGATCTACATGTCAGCGCTAGTGTGTAAATGCTGCTGTGCTCAGCAACTCACAGCCTGTCTGGTGCAGTCCGAGAAAATTCCTGTCAAACATAAACAGACGAGGAATGCAGTATGATGATCCCTTCCCAGGTCTTCAGCATAGATACATAGAAGCAAATGGTATCAGGCAAGCACATGGCAGTGCTCAGATTCCCTATGCTGCAAAGACACTGCTGACCATGACGTGTGAGTGCCATGTACTTCAAGTTGTACCGCTGAAAGTCATGAGTGGAGAGATACCAAATGCTGTTATCCTCACAATTGCAGCTGTTCAAGTCTCCAATCACATGCTCATGCACCTGCTGCACGCTACTGTGATGAACACATCTGCTGTCTGGACTTAGGTTTCACACATTGACAGCTGGCAGAGGTTCTGGCAAGAAGCTGATGCTGCTGGTGCATGGTTTCCCTGAGCTGTGGTACAGTTGGCGCTGGCAGCTAGAGGCCTTCAAGGAAGATTACGAGGTGGTGGCCTTTGACCTCAGAGGCTATGGTCAAACAGAAAAGCCCAAGGTACTTCTTGGCACTGTTGCACGTGCATGCGTCCTAGGCTACTGTCAAACAGAAAAACCCGAGGTAGTGCTTGGTACTGTTGCATACGCATGAGTCCTAGACAGCAGCAGCTGCTTACTGCTGGCTGAGCACCTGTGAACAAAATTGTGCGCAGCACTCTGGTTGCGCTTTTGCGCTTTCATCCACACAGGTTGCTGCTCAGCGAGAGCTGCTCCTGGCACTTTTTGAGCCTGTGCCAATGTCAACATACCTATGATGTATCTGCTGTCACTAGTCATTGGCTACTAACTGCACACATACACGGCATGTTTACTGGAGAATTGCCTTGTTAGAGTGTTGGATCTTGAAATGCAAAATTGGAAAGATCACGCAGACTGCTGCCAGCTTCTTGACAAAGCCAAGCCAGCACAAGGCACAGGCTGCAGTCTATTGTGTCTCTTGCAGATTGCAGTCTGACTCACACGCAGGCATCTTCTGCAGGGAAAGGACAACTACAGGATTGACAGACTTGCAGATGACATTGCAGCCCTGGTGAAGGCCTTGGGCCATGAGTCGTGCACACTGGTGGCCCATGACTGGGGTGGGGTCATCTCCTGGCTGGCAGCACATGCTTATGGCAGCCTCATTGACAAGCTTGTGGTCATCTGTGCGCCGCATCCCAAATGCGAGTATGACCTAGACCAATACAAAAGGTACGGCAGTAACTACAAGTCACCTCGCTGAGGTTGCAGGTTATTCATCAGCACACTGCTGTCACGACCACAGGTCATGACATGTTGTGTTTGCATAATTAACAGCTCAGTGGTGTAAGGACAACACTCGGAAGCAGCTTACAATGTGCAATCCACATGGCGTCTGCATGAGCAAAAACCTCGTCATTGGCAAAGCGAATGCGCAGGTCATGGTACATCCTAGCATTTCAGGCGCCTCTCCTACCAGAAATTATGCTGACAGCTAACGACTGCGAAGCCCTGGATGCTGGTGCCAGGACAGGGCCTTCAGCCATGAAGACTGATGGAGCCATTACCGCACATGAAGTTGAAAGGAAAGGTAGTGCATGGGTTGCTGTCCACCAAGACCTGATGCACCGCCTGCAGCTGTGACATCAGCATATGGTGGAGGAGTGTGAAAGACAAAGCACTGCTGCTGGACTGTGTGGCAAAAAGCCAAAGCTGGTGGCACGAAGGACTCAGCATGTATGAGCTTGTACAGCCAATGCAGACTGACTGCAGTTGCACTGCATTCACAGTTTTGTCTCTGGAATGTACTGGCAAGTCTGCATGGAGGCTTTTACACACACTGTTGAACAAATTGCCTGTGCTGATGGTTGTTTCCTCTAGGGTATGTGGAGATTCAGGATCAGCAGCTGGTTTGTTTGGGGCAGAGTGCCTTAATGCACATGAATTTGCATGCAGGTATAAGCAGGCCTTTCAGCAGCCCTACGCTGCCACTGCCGCCCTGAACTACTACAGGGCGTATATTGATGTGGTCACCACACGCCCCAGCCCAGCCTTTCACAGGTTAGAATCACAGCCATGCATCATGACATTGCAGGATTGAGCTGTTTTCACAGCGCCCTTGCGCTGTGTGAGAGCTCTGTCTGGTCGCTTTCCTGGCACAGTTATGGCTCTGATGAAACATGCAAATCAAAGTGGTCAGTGCTATCAAGTTAGCCAAGAATTATCACTGGTGCATCGTCAGCACAAAGCATGAAATACATGTGCACGCGTTCCCATCGCTATGCTTGCAAGCGTGGTAACGCAAAGTGACAAAGCATGAGATCAATATGCGCACACCTCCATCGTCATGCCTGCAAGCAAGGTAAAGTGATCTGAGATGTGGACCTTGTGTAGAATGGTGCAAGACCCAGAAAAGCTAAACATCCCCACACTGCTGATCTGGGGAGGGGATGATGCTGCTTTGGGTCCCCAGCTGGCTCACCAGATTCCCCAGTTTGTGGAGGATGTCGAGGTCCACATCCTTGACCAGTGCTCTCATTGGGCCCAACAGGACAGGTGAGACCAACAAACTTGCTGTAGCTATTGTCGTGAACACATGTGCGTGAAGACATTTGCAGACAGTGCTCAAAGGGCATGAAGGTATTTTGAGGCAAGCCACCCTTTCATGGCTGCAGAATATGATGACATTATAGCTTGTATGCTGCTCAAGTACTTGCACTGCCATGGTCATGGCATGATGCTGGGCCGCATGCTGGTTGCTGTAACATTAAGTTGGATTCAAGAAGCATTCAAGCTGATGTGTCTCTGCAGGCCTTCAGAGGTCAACGCAATCATAAAGAAATTCCTATCTAAGTCTTCACGTCCCTTGACATCCTCAAAGCAAGCACAAGGCACACATATTGATTGGTGATGTGAGAGAGGGGAAAGCTTCTCCACCCAGTAACTACATCAGCGCAAGCAGAATCAGTTGCAACACAGGCGTTTTGAAATTTTGCAAGCACAGGTTGCTGCAACTGTGACAATCTGTGATTGATCCATCCTCTGTACATCAGTGCAGTCACAGGAAGGCCTGCCTGGAATGATCACACCAAAATCTTTGATACTGCGACAATGTTCAACTTGGCAGATCTGAGATGAGTCATCTCAGATGACAACAGGTCTTCTCGCAGAAGCTGTGAGGGAACCACCCTGCTTGGTGCATCAAGTAACAGTCTGCTCGTGCGAAGCGAACATTGGGCGAGATTCAAATCTCGTTGCAGTCTGTGCTACCACGGGTGCATCGGTCGTCACTCTTAATGAGTATACACAGAGCAAACACGATGTTCGTTGATCAGCTGGTAGATATGGTGAGCAGAGCAAGGCTGGCCGTTCTGAGGTGTGCTTTCGCTTGCGATCCTGGCTCATGAATGTGCATGATGCAGGGCTTTCCCCGAGTACGTTCGGAGAAGGCTGTGTTCCACACGCATAACTGTGGTGTAGAGCCTGCTGTACACTGGCTTATGGAGCACTCCGAGGACACAGACCTTGACACTCCGTTGAATCTTGCTGTACGGTATATGAGACTTGCTGTGTGGCGTCTGCTAAAAAGCAGTCTTCCTTTGCTCACTGTACGACTGCAAATCTTCACTTGCATGCAGAGCACTTCTGGGCGACAAGAATATGGTTCGGCAGAAACTGTGCTAGGCGTTGCTGCAGCAGGCCAGTCTGTGATGGGTATGCCATCAGACATGTCCCATGTTCTGCATCCTGATGGGCGCAAGACTCCAGCAATGTTTGTGGAAGTCAGCGCTGACTGCAAAGTGAGTTTCTGTCATGCAGCGTGTATCATGCGCTCATCTTTGTGCTGGTCCATGGAGCATACTTGCTGTCATCTGCAGGTGGTGTTGATTGTGGTGCGCTCCTTGAGCATGAGTCCAGGCAAAATTGGTGCACAATGTGCACATGCTGCTGTGGGCTTGTATAAGGTCATAGTAACAAACAGAGCACCATGGCTGTCAGCCTGGGAGGTAGGCATTTTGCTACACTTAGTCATTGTGACCTTTCACTGACTATCAGTGACAGGAACACAAACGCTGTCAAGCAACCACAAGTACATGAGAACAGTGGCAATATGATGCTGCTGCAGTACAGAGCGCCGGTGAGAAGACAGTAGTCTTAGCGGTGGACACACCACAGGAGCTGAAAGTGCTTGATGAACAAGCACAGGCAATGTCATTGGCCACATTCACAGTGAGTTGCTGCTGACGTCGCGATGTTTGACTACTACACAGTTGCTGCTTTGCACTGGTGTGGCTTACGAATTTGTCATCGTCCTTTTTGCTGAAGCACCTAAACTGAGTATCTGAGTAAATTGAGTATCTGACCACACATGTATTTGCGTCCCTGAATTCTCCCTGAGCGAGGATTTGTTAGTATAAGTGAGCATACAAGTCTTCTTCCATTTGCAGGTTGCTGATGCTGGCAGGACAGAGGTAGCGCCAGGCTCAGTCACTGTCCTTGCAATAGGGGGGGTCTCAGAACTAGTGGATCAGGTCAGCGGGAAGTTAAGGACATATTGAGGCGTGGCAGTCATGCAGTCCTGACCAGCTGCCTTCCGAAGCAGCTCAGCAGTTGGATTGTCAACATTTGGCAGTGTGCTGTTGAGGGCTCTACACCCACCTGTACACAATCAACCCTCCTTTGGGCATGCAAATCTGATGCTAGCACATGCTCTGAAGTGTCATCGCTAGGGATGATGAATGCTTGAGTGAGCAATGCAATGTAGACTACTTATTTGTATGTAATACACTACCTATCTCAGCTAATCACGCCTACCTGATGTAAACAAACAACTCATGATGTTCACAGCTTGCCAGATCAACACATGACATGCAGCAAATAGGCAAGCTGAAGAGTTACATAGGTCGCTGCCAAATAAGTCCCAACTATACTGCAGCCTGCCACCTGTGATGACCACGCTCTTTCTGCCATACTGGCCCTTAGGCAGGTAGGGCAGAAGGTAATCGAAGCTTGGTTTCAGAGCCGGGGGGGCGCTGGGCGGGCACGCTGGGCGGGCACGCTGGGCCCAGCTGGCACCAATAGTTGTTCAGAAGAAATCTGTGTCGAGAGTTGGTCTGACTAGTCGTGCGAGTGAGCGCGTATCTTGTGTAAAAAACGCTATTGTCGCCACCATCTGCAGCTGTCTACGTTACCTTTGGTTCTGCGAATCGTGAACGTCTCTCCCCTATAGTCTTGGGCATCATCAACGTCGTCTGAAATGCCTGTGGTCCTTAGTACCATGCAAATCTGGGTTTCTGAGAAGGAATCAGTCGGCGCCCTGATTCTTCACAAGGAGGGACACTATCACCACAAGATCCGGAAGACCTTTAGCTATGGTGGTCTCACGGATGTTCAGCACATCAATTGTCTTGTCGTGGAGGAACGCGGTGCCGCACGGGATGCTCGGAAGCAGATAAGTTTCAAGTTGCTGGAGACAGGTTTCGAGATGGTTTGCGAGGTCTTCAACTACAAATGGCCTGTGCTCATGCTGAGCATACAGATCTGCGGAGACAACCCTTTGATGACGAACCTGAGTCGGAGACTGGATGTCGTCGAAAACAAGCTTCTATCTATCCAGCTGAACATAGAACAGTCAAGTCGTGATGCCCATGTGGAGTCTTGTCTTGCAGAGAGGGTTCAGATGCTGGAGACTCTGGTCAATCAGCAGCAATTCCAGCAGTCAATTGCGCAAGGCGAAGGCCTTCTTGATGGCATTTTGCATAAGGCTATCAATTGACACTAGGGGTGAAACATTTAGGAAACACTACACTTTCCTGACAATGTGTGACTGTGGACAAACAATTTTTTGTATGTAATGCCAAGTAACATGCTGCGCTGCAAGCCATTATTGCTGTGGAACTTTGTGTATTTATAGAGCAAGGCTGCAGGTGGCAATACATGTACAGCTGGTGCCCACATCGCCGATACTTGTAAGTTTTGAGTCACAGTGATCTCAGCATGTTTCCTTGCTGCTCATTCATTTTTGCCAGCAAGTGGTGTAATGTTTGACTGACTACAGTAATTACATACTTACAAGTGTAAACGCGAAAAAAGGGGGAACTATATCACGATCAGTTGAATGACTGAAAGTTGGATTCATGCATGTGTAAAGGCTTCAAACACAGTGCTTATTGGCTTTGATTGGCTGGCAAAACTTGTAGGATTTCTTGTTCTTCGGTAAAAATTCTGGGCAGTAGCTCCTTGCACAGCTCCTTGCAGCGATGTAAAGCTCTGATCCTGATGCTGTCTCCCGTGACGAAAGCTAAATTAGTTCCGTAAATGGCTAGCTTATGAAAAGTGCAGTCGGAATGTTCGATAAAAGTTTTTTATAGCAATATAAAAATAAAAATAACGTACTTATGGGTAGCACAACAAGTAGACCCTGCGGTCAGTGCAGTTGCAACGATTGGCTCGTCTGGCATGAAATGTGGCTCAGCTGCACACCGTGTGACCTGTACACCTGAGCACTCAATTGAGTCGTATACGTAACTGGTAGGGCAGTTGGTCCTTGGTATGTACAATAACTAGCTATAGCTATAGCTACGCGCTGACATACTGGAGTGTATCACAAGAAATGTGGGAACTCAACCTGCTACAAGTCTGTGCTTGTGTATGCAAAATGACAGCAGCAATGTCAGAGGACACTTGCGCCTCCATGTGCACCCCGCCAGTGCAGTGTGCTGAGGCACTGTTGCCATTGCAATCCAATCTTGCAACTCGATTGCATGCATGCATCCTCAGGTGAAGTCAGCTGATGTCAGCTAGCAGCCTACGGAGTGCGTATTATGTATACATGCATGGCATCCATATGGCATATTCAAAATTACTGTGCTCTGCAGTCTGCGACACACGGCTTTGCTTCAAGCTTAAGTATGTGGTCAGAGACATCACGCAGACTCTGCACAATGAGGGCAACATGAACAGCTTTGACGATTTTGAGAAGAGAACCATCACAGACACAGTCATGTCCTGCAGATAAGCTCTTCAGATCTTGGATGAAAGCAACTACAGTGCAGAGAATGCCACCTCTAATGGCCTATTGTACTGAAAGTGTGACATGCCAAGGCATTGTTAGCTTGCAAGGCACTCCTGTCCTAACAGCGTAGCTGACCTTGCCAAAGAAGTTGTGTGCAGCAAACCATGTTCACCTTCTTGGGGTGTAATCTCAAAATGGTCAAAAGGGTGAAAGTCTGCTGTCACGGCCTTGTGCAAATTTGAATCCATTGTATCAGTAGCTGTTGATCACCGCTGTTTGGGCTTACATATATTGACACATGGCAATGATACACACTTCTAGACCGTAAATTGCAATAGTTTTGTAGCGTCTGGGATGCGCATATGGGCTCTGTAATAGCAACGGCCGTACCCTTTTACTACAATTGGTTTCGGATTCTGAAGCTGGTCGCTTAACCTTGCCGGTTTAAAATAAACTCTGAAGCGCGATCGCGAGGGATCGTGTTTGAGCAGGAGCTCGGGGACCACGCCTGAGTATGCAATGCATTGTCGTTTCGGTGTAATATTTTTTACAGGTGCCGGTTGGCGCTCCGGACCTGAGAAATTCTTGGGTCGTCAGGTCGATCCCGACGCCACCTTTTGGGTGGCACAACCAGAGTCAACAGATGCTGGGCATAAGGATACGTAAAGACTGCTGCACGTACACTGTTGGTGTTGCTCGAAGTATACGCTAACTTACAGTTGCAATCGAATCAAGCCCAAACTTAGGGAAATGGTTTAAAATAAACTCTGAAGCGCGATCGCGAGGGATCGTGTGTGAGGGAGCTCGGGGACCACGCCTGAGTATGCAATGCGTTGTTGTTTCGGTGCAAATAAATTTATAGGTCGCGTCTGGCTGAGCTGTAGCTGAAAGCTGGAAAATTTCGCTGGCTGATAGGTCTGCCGGCCACGAGCATCAAACAGCAGGCAACAGAATTCAAAAGAGAGCCGGTAGGAAAATGGTTGCAGTGTACTTGATTGTACATCAGTCTCGTATACAGCGCAAAGCACATCTATTCCACATGCATCCCAGTTGGTTAGGCCTCACTTACAACTTCTCCTCAAATGTGAACAGAAGTGTTATGGCCTTCTTCCAAGGAGTCATACAAGGTCTGCTGACCAGCATTTGTCAGAGCAATGTTTTGCAAGAGTGTTGTCATCCCGGCCAAGCAAGCTTGGCTTCTATGAAGACCGTCGTGATTACTCTTGTTGCATCATCACTCAAATTGCATGGTCAGCAGACAATGCATACATTCTTCCAAAACGACCCCTGACACTGCTTGAAACTTCTCCGCCACTTTGACAGCCTTCACCTGCACAGTAAATGCAGACGTGAGCCTACAGTGGGCAACATGCAATTACTGCCATGAGACTTTATGCTGCATATGACAAGCCTCAGACTGCAGCTTGGCTGCACCAATTGTGACATGCCGACAGTACAGCCTCCCAGACCACCGAGAGCAGCGCCCCAAGGGGGTGCCAGGTCAGGGTCCTGGGATATGGCACCAAAAGAGGAGCCAAACCAGGCAGAGGCTGTACGCCCACAGGGGTACCGGGTAGGTTCGGTCCTGACTAGCAGGGACCCAGCACACCCTGAGAATGCACCCAATGGCTACTTGCATCATAGGCTGCATGCATGCCCCACTAGCAGACAGGACAAGGCAATGAAGACTGGCGCAATGAAGCAGCCTGTCAATGCAGGGAGCTGGTATCAGCAACAGCAAGGATGGGCTCTTGGTGGATGATATCAAATGGTCAATCAGATCAGCGCTCAGAGGTAGGAGAAGTCGTTTTATGAGTTGTCTAATCAGGGCTGTGAAGCCATCAGAAACAGCCTCATGAGTATCGTCACTGCGCTTAGGTTGCACATGATGCCGCAGCAGAGCAAGCTGACTGAATGGAACGCTAAAAACTGCACAGAGTGGAAAAAACAACACACCTTATTCTGGGGGCCCTGCCCTCAGGGGTACTTGTCAGGCGCTGACCATGAACACCCCATGACCACTTGACTTCTTGAGTGTACACACACCTACAAACAAGGTCATAATTCAAACAATTTGCTCTTGGTTTGCAGACATGAGACATGTGAAACAGGAAAATGGATGTAAGTGTGACTATACATGCCCACGTCATGAGGGTCAAGGGCACTGAAACGCACACCTTCATTATTGCTTGCGTTTATATAAATGTTGACTGAAGGGACATTGTTACCCAACAGTCGACCGTCTTCGCAGCATACATAAGACTCACAATACTGTCACCAGGCATTAGCTCACCTCATGCTAGGCAACATTGTCCCAAAAATGATAAGGTCGAATTTGAGGCTACTTCATTCCTGTGCACCAAACTTCGCTTCTCTGCCCACATACGTGCCTGTATATACAACAAAATGATGCAGGTCAGACCGCACTGACGAGTGAGATCCTTGATGTATACAACGCAGAGTGGCTATGTGGTGACATGTCAATATGTGTGCCATGCTGTCCTGAACAGCTACAAGAAGCTGCCATAGAACAGCTGGCAAGACAATCTTTGGACAGTAGAACACTGAGGTGTGCACAGCGTTTGCAGCCCAGTTGCCTGAATAACTGACCATTCCTGCATGCATGCACTAGTTGAAAGCATAATTGACCATTTTTGCATCAATTGCAATGATGTAACCAGGTATAGATTGACCCATATGGTGCAAGCTGATAGGACATGGCAAAGAGCTTACCAGCAATGTCAGAAAGCCGCAACTGACATGGATACATGCATTTTCACCCTGTACAGCCAACTCCTTTGCATCACGAGGCTTTGCTCCAATGCCGAGCTGAAGACAATCATGGCATCTTTCCCTGACGCTGTCGCTATACCTGCAAAATGCAATTGCAACTCAGCAAACATGTTAATGTGCAGAATGTCCAAGCCTATCGTCCCATAAGCTTCGCCAAGAAAGCAGATGAGATAGCGAGGCCCGGGTCAACAGTGGCAGGCAGGTTTTGATCAAACGCCTGCCACCTCATCACTCTTGCTTCTGGGAACGGGCTCACTGATACGAAAGGAGAATCTGTGAACCAACTATTTAGAAGCAGCTGCAATGCGCGTAAACTAGGCAGCAAGGAGAAAGGGCAAAATCAAATGAAATGCTGAGTCTGGACAGAAACTCGGTGCAGACTCAAATGCATTTGAACAAAGATGGGTTAACGATACTCACATGAGGCAAGTGTGAAATCATGACAAACAAGAAGTGACACCCCAGGAAAATGCTCAGCCAGCCAAGAGAAACATATTCGTCAAAGTCATTGACTCGGAAACTCTAGTCCTGAGTAAAGCTCTTATCATCATCACATGATCCAGGGGGGTCATCGCTGTATACTCATGACAATGTGTGCAGATGTGATGGAAGTGCAGTATGGATCAGTAGTGGTTAATGATTATCCGCATCAGCTTGAAGCTGAGTCAGTAACACGGACCAATTGTGTTCGTCACTTCCATATCAGATTGGTTGATCATATCAACAACAGCTGTGCATAGAAGACGGTATACAGCTCACCTTTTTAGGAGCTCCTAGCCGGCTTGGCTGGCCGCCGGCACCTTGCCGGCACACGTAAGGACTGCCGCACTCGGCGCCGTCCCGTGCTTGTGTGCCCCTGCATTGACAGCAAGACAATATCTCATGGACAGGGTAGCAGGTGACACACTGTGAGTGCACTGCTGCTTGTGGTGACAGTCGCTCAGTCAAATACGTGAGTGAGTTAGGAACGGAAATTCTCTTCAAAGCCTGGGAGGCTCAAAGCGAGCTGGGATATCCGTAATCATCATCACGACCGCAACAGAATGTATGCATAGCAAAACTTAGCAACGTTCAACAAAAGCAAGCACACATGAAGGTGGGATCAGCCGCAACAGCGAGTGTCAATCCGCATTGTGATTCCCTTGGCGTGGGACAAATCAGACTGGGGCGACATCGAATACCAATCATCTCCCACGATGCAAATGCTCTATGGAAAGCAGCCATGCGATTGCGTCAGTACAGTACACTCACATCGCTTGTGCAGCTTCGCCGCGCCACTGACAGCTGAACATGCACAGGCATCCCGTACTGTTGCGCTTGAGGCCGAACCATGTATCATCACACAGAGGGGTGGACCAGGATGTGGAATGTGTGTTTTGTTCGCTGCCTGGAGGCTTCAAGACCTGCTGCCAATCAAAACCCTATGCAGATTTAGATTACGCCTGCATGCGGGATGTATCCCTCTTCTTCAGACACCAACACATGTTGGAGCTGCTTCTAACTGTCCTGCCGGCGCCGAACATGCTAATGTCTGAGTTTTTGCTGAGCATGATAGCTGCCAGCTGATGGGTATGTCAGCCACGAGCCTGCAGGTTGATTCATTGGCGATAGATATGGTATTCCTTTGTTGACCAATGTTACGTATGCTCAAACTGGATATATGTATATACTTATCTGCTTGAGCTGAGAAATATATATATGCAGTCCACCAGATTTATATGAAGAGCAATGCACCAGTGTTACATGGCTTGCTGCAGAGTGAAAACAATCCATTTCAGCACTATGCAAAGACACGATCTGTTTTCTTAGTGACAACTTAAATACAGAGCAGAATGTTTCCCATACTCTGCACAGTATTAGAAGACTCTCAAACAACCTTAAATCTTGTGCCCCCATAACCAGCACCATCTTTATGCTTCTGACACAATGCTTGCATGGCATTGATATAGAGTTGCAGATACTTCTGGATCTCCTCTTTGGAAGGATGTTCCATTTTTGGCAGTTCTATTGGCTTGCCAAATACCACAAGCATAGGCACCTGCAAAACAGACCATGAATGAGCATCATAGATGAGCAGTCATAGCTGAGCAGCAACAGGTCTGGTTAACATGACAAGAGCCAAAAGAAACAGCAGCATTGGTTGTGAATGGGTGCTCGTCCTGAACTGTTTACTACTTCTGCCGCAACCAGAAAGAACACCTTGTGTGGAATGGTGGTACCCCATCTTCCCCACATGATCAAGGGAATGAAGCCAAGCCACTTTCTGACAGTCTCAACTACCATGTTGGGTATAAAAGGAGGGCCTGGCCGCAACCATCTGCATCAGCCAACCCTTGTCAAGGTCACTAGTGCATAGTCGGTACTGCATAAGACTGCAGCAGGCAATTGCAGGACAGCAAATTGGCAACAGCGAAGCAGGCTTGGGGTTGTGAAAGGCCAGCAGAAAGAGAGGAAGCGTGCAAGTACAGAACACATGTGATATGCAGGCTGATATGCAAGCAATCAAACAGCAGATACACTGCAGAGCGGCGAATGAGCAGCAACGTGCAATTGCATGGTTAAACATGCTCTTGTGCATGTGGTGCAACAAACAAGAATGGTGAGTAGCCCAGTTGCAGCTTGACGCAGAGCCAAGTTGAAGGCCTTACGAGTAGGTATCACTTTGGCCAAAAGCAAAGCACGGCAGCAAATGCGCTCCATGATTGAGTGCGATTCGCACAAAGCCAGTCCTTTTTGTCAGGTACATGACTTCCTGCCCTGTGTGTAAAGTGTTGAGAAAGTGAAACCCTACTCAGACTACATGCAGCACAACCACTACACCTTTACCTTGTTGACATTGTGTTCCAGATGCTGACTGTACATCACAAAGCTTCGGTGTCATCTTTGCTTGCTTGACATTGGCAAAACGCAGCGTTATTGGACTTGCACGGTTGTCTTTGGCATGATATCAGGGCAGGTTCACCTTTTCTCATGACCATGCACTCACTGACGCCACCAGGCACCAACACCACACTGTTCTGGGCAGCCAGTAAGCTGTGGAATGTGTCTCTGTCTATGGAGCGTATGCCAAGCCAATACCAGGGATGCCTTGTTGCAGGCAAATAGAACACCTGCATCCATGCAAGCACTTCTCATGCAATTCCGAAAGCCACGTGAACATGCCTTGGGTGGTGCAATGAGACTCAGAGCGGCTCTCAGGCAATGCTGACCGTCGACGTTGCCAGGACTTTGATGTCTTGAAGTGCTTTGGGAAGTGCTTGACAGTACTTGTTGAACATCATTGGCAGGGCCGTTGGCAATGCAGAATGGGGCTCCAGGCCTGAGAGTAGTCATAAGATTTGGAGCATACTGCTTTGACTGCAGGCCAGCTGTAAAGCAGGATGCAGCAAAGCCTAGCAGATCAGGGTCTGAGCAAAGTGAGTGTTTGATGGAGAGGTGAAATGACCAAGAGCACTGCATACCTACAACATAGGTTTGGTCAGGCTTTATTGCATCGTAGTCTTCACATATCACTTTCAAGGAGAAGTACTGCATGGCTGACTGCACTGAGAAGTTCAAGAACCTGCATGAATGCGTACAGAGTCTGCTTTTGGCTGTGATTTTGCAGATTCCGTCTCAGCAGCTTTTCTGACCGATTTGTCCTACCTTTCCATGAGCAATGGTGCCTTGCCCAGAGGCCACAGCACATTCAGGATCTGCTTGTCAACAATGAAACTAAGCTACACAATAACATGTAGTGGACTAACATACAGTAACACAACATGCCATACCTGAAATGCCAGAAATGAAACAGCTAGCAGGTTTGGCAAAAAGTACAAGGCTACAACGGTGCCTATCGTTTGTCCAATGATCTGCCCTACCCAAAAAGAAACAGCCAGCATCCTGATCACTTCGAGCGACAGCTCCTTGCAGCTGGCAAGGACTGCCTGAAGGTCTGCCATGGGGTCCAGAAGTAGCAGGAAATGTCGATCGACAAAATTTACGGGTGCAACTTTGCTCCTTTCAAGACCAGGGTCTATGACTATCCGCAAAGGCTTACAGCAGGTTTTTGCTGAAAGTCATATATGCATGCATGCCAGACGGGTTTGACTGAAAGGTATATGAAAACGCTGAAGTGCGTGCACAAGCGCACAAATGATTGCCTATGTCTCAGGGTCGCGGTAGTCAAGATGATCACCTCACGGTCGCGGTAGTCAAGATGATGATCACCTATGCAGCGCTCGAAGACATGAGTGATACAGCACAAATGCGACGCACAAACGCACAACATACCGTGCACCCAGAGTTATTGTACTCGGCATATTGCTTACCGTGAGGCACTCCGAGCAATGCATAATTGTCTGCAAGCTACCAAGTAAGCATACGATTGGTGTTGCGGCGAAAAGTGCGGGTGGATTCACACCGTAAGATTGCTGCATAAGCCTGATCCATCACGGGCTGAGGCCCGCAGAGCATGGTACTCGTGCTTTGCATCGGCGATCTGCACATCCCGCACCGAGCCACCGATTTGCCAGCCAAGTTCAAGCAGCTCTTGGTACCTGGCAAAATCCATCACTCACTTTGTCCGGGCAATATTTGTACCAAGGTTGTGCTAGTGCTCCAGCGACACTCGATGAGAGCTGCACAAAGTGCTGATGACGGCAATGTATGGAGTTGATAAGACTGTGAAACATGTCTCCAGGAGATTCATGATTACCTGAAGACAGTTTGCGCAGACATGCATGTCACTAAAGGTGATTTCGACGAGGATGGCAGCTATCCTGAGGACAAGGTACATGATAGTAGTCTGTATAGTGCTGCTCTTTTCTGGGTTCCTGAGCTGCATCCGCGCTTGTTCTGCTGAACAGGTCTTGAAAATTGGAGATTTCAGAATTGGAATGCTACATGGGCATCAGGTAATTGCATGCCCCTTGTAAATGCCCAGTAGTAAGGAATCATAATGAGTTGTAAGCAAAACATGGTTTCTGCTGCTTTGGAGAGATGTTATCTATGAAACCCTAGTATGCTGCAGATTGTACCTTCAGGCAGCAAGGAGAGATTAGCCTTCCTTGCTCAGCAAATGGACGTGGACATACTAGTGACTGGACACACTCATGAGTTCAAGGTACAAAGAAAAGGCAGCACAGTGATCACGCCTTGTGCTACAGTGGTGTAGTCATTTGCACATCTGTTTGCATGCTGACAGTCTGTGCTCTAACAACATGCATGAAGCTATGCTGTTGGTACAGGCAGACTGTATAGAACGTAGACTGCTGATCAACCCAGGGTCGGCAACAGGAGCTTTTAATAGCTTGCACGACAAAGTTGTACCAAGCTTTGTTCTGATGGATATCACTGGCAAAAAGGTATCCATATCTTTGCCATGTCAAGCACCTATCCAAACAAAAGTGGTTTTAGCTGATGGCATCAACTGCATTCCTGAGGCCTGCAACCAAAACTTCACCAAGCATGCCAAGTTTCATGGCATTCCTGAGGCCTTTGTCTACATGCAGGCCACGCTGTATGTGTACGAGATGAAAGACTCTGAGATGGCTGTGACCAAAATAGAGCACCCAGACCCGTCATTAGAAAGCTGACACATTAGAAAGCTGACACGGACTTGTGCTGGCACACATACCAAGTTGACCTTCAAGTCCAATCATTTTCCCGGCTGTAAATGGCACACCCCATTTGCACAACAGAGCATTCTCGCCAACTTGTTTACATCAGCAGTTGCTGCTGCACTGCAACCTTGTGGCAACTCATGGAGGTTACTATATTGATTTGTTTGGGCTGGTTGTCCTCAATGCATGGGATGCCGCATTTTTATGCATATGCCGATGCAGTGCAGACAAGACATCAGTGCCTCACGCTGAGATCAATTTTTTTACAATCACTTGTTTGAATGCTGATACCTATCTTGGACGTTACTCAGTGTGGGCAGCATATCAGTTCAAATGCATGATGCAGCAATGATCCATCTGGTTCACACCATCACAGATTGCCTGTTGAGTCTCTTTTAGCAATGCTTGCGACTTATTGCACAGCAATGGACACATGCACTGGCTGCGCTGGCTACAGAATGTGGGAAACACATGTGTGATGCATTATTGGCATTGCTGAAGCCAGAGCTGAGGGACATGAGTCATTTGAAGCCTGGCAGCACGTGCGCCAGTGAAAAACACACTTGCTTTGTACTTGGCAACATATGTTCACAGACAATTGCACAGCATCAATGCCGCAGCCTTAGTAGAGCTTTCTTCAAGAGCCGTGCTTCTTCTGATACTGTTTGCACGTATGCCTGCTGACCTGCTGCAACTGAGCTGTGGATCTCTGTTCCATGGCGCTCAACAGCATCAAGGAAGTTGGAAAGCTCATCATAAGAGGCGTCCTGTAATCACAGCTCTCTGTTTGGGATGTACGCAGACGATTTGCATGACACATTGCACGCAGCCCTGACAGCTTTCTCAGTATGTGCACACTGACATAACACAAGTAAGGAAACCACAATGCACACTGATACAACACAAGTAGCGAAACCACAACGGACTGCTTGCTGCTCATGTTGGATACATGACATGCTGACTCACCTTCAGGGTGATCATGTGCTTAGCCACACCCTCAAACAATGCCAGGAAGCAGCGCTTTGCATAGAACCAGGTGTCAGTTTCCAGCTTCTTGCTCTCAGGCTCCATGGATTTGATGATTCTGGCTATGCCAAACTCATAGTTCCCTTTCACACAGTAGAGGGTCCCAATGACAAGGTTCACAATGCAGAAGTGAAAGCTGCGTTTTGTTGGGTCCTGCATCAGCAACATCTTTCCAGACATTCAGCAGCTTTGCTTCTTTGTGTGTGTGTGCCAAACACAGGTGTACATTTCTGTATCTCAGCATGTGGTCATCTGCAGCTAAACACAGGACAACCAAGTGAGGGAAGGGAAAGCATTGCGCAGGGGGCTCAAAACAAATGGAGCAAGATGGATCAGCAGTCTCAGAAGTCAAGTGAGCTGTCAAGAGTTGTACATGCTTGCTACTTTCTAAATGCAGCATGATGAGATCGTGCAGCATGTCACAGCACAGCACAGCGTGTCGGCACTTACAGCTGCGGCCTGTTGCTCTTCTTGGCGCTCTACTTGGCGCATGAGTGCTTCTGCCTGATCATTCTGGCTGGTCATGATGTAGCAGACACATAGGTTGGCCAAGACAATGGCTGTCACATCCAGCAGGTTGTCCAGGTGCCCTTGCACCAGCGGCTCATAGAAGCTGATGGCCTCTTTGAACCTGCCATCTGCAGCACCACCTTTGCATTGTTGTCTGGTATGCAATGATCAGACTTGTTGGCTGGCTACAGCATTGTAATCTCTCTGTCTCTCAGCTTGCACACCCGCTGACAGGTTCACTAGGGTGCAGACCAGGCACCTCGTGCCTAGACGACATCAGCCGCCACAAACTAGTAGACTAATAGGGGGACTGCAACACCTGCCAGTGACATGATCATCTAGCTTTTGATGTGCAGGACATGTGCTACTCTTGATACAAACATGTTGGTGCATTGGGTGTGAACCTACAAATTTCACGCTGCACAGCAGCCACCGTGAGCCTTGCCAAAGGTTCCAAGCAGGCGAGGAGAGCAGTGCAGATATGAAAAGGTGCATGTGCTTACCTCCTTGCATGAAGAAGGTATGTGCCGAGTTAAGCTTCCAGGCTTCATGCTCACTGCAGAAGTCTGTGCTCTGCTGCAAAATGGCTTGCACTTTGCTGTAGTGCTCCATGTCCCAGTAGATGCGAGCCTGGCCCATGAGCACTGCACGTAACAGCAAGCTTAGTCCACTTGTTGTTACTAAGCATGCTTAGCGTGCATGCCTTTCTGCTGAGGACACTGTGCTTAGACTATTGTCAGTAGAACCCAGGCTACAAGGAGCCAGCTGCAGCAAGTGGTACAGTGAGGTGCATACTCTGTGCAGGCGCATGTCCAAGATGGCTCTAGAGCAAGGCTTTGAGAAGACTGGCATCAAGTGAAATTGTGAGTGCAGCTGGATGACTCAAGACAGCATCCCAAGCAAGGACCTCAAGGTGAACTTGCCACAGAATGAAGGGATTGCAATTGCAGTGTGGGGCAAAACAATGACTGTGTTTTCAAGTCTGCTTTCAGTGCTTTCACTGCTTGCACCTGCATTGGCTGTTAAGTGTTGATAAGCAGGAGCATGCCAGCAACAAACCAATCATGCAGCGCAGCCTGCGCACAGGCTGTGTCTCAGCTCATCCTGAATGATGTGTTCGACACATGATGTCACATCACCTATCTCCTCAACAGCTTGCCCAGGGATAGGGTCAAATTTGAACCAAGGCAGCATCACCCAAATCCCCAGAACAGTGACGGCATGAGAGGTGTGTTACCAGGAATGTAGGCCTCCAGAGCTTCTTCATATGCAATGACAGCTCTTTTCAGGGCCTCTGTGTCTCTCGAGACGCGGGCGTCCTGCACCTTCTTGGTGAGCTGGCGCAGCGCATCGGCGTGTCGTGCCGCCAACACATCGAAGCGCTGGAAGGCCTCTTCTGGAGCACTAGCACTCAGCATTGCTGCTTCCAGAAATTCCGGCGCCTCCTGCAGGCACAAAGCAGAGGCATAGACACCAGAGAAGGTGGTCTTAGTACTACATGCGTTCCCTGCAGCATCAGAAGGAAGAGGGCGTGAGCAGGTCAGGCACGACCAATCTATATTTCTAGCAGGCATGAGAAATCTATGTGTTCAGCAGACATGAGCAATGTATGCTTTCTGCAGGCATGAGCAATTTATGTATAAAACAAACATGAGCAATGTAGGTATTCAGCACTAGCAACATACTGATATGGGAGTCAGGCATTGCATTGTACATTGCTGCAGCCTTGGGTGCGATTTGTCACATGGCGCACATGGGGCCAATACAGACAAAAACAGCATTGCTTGCGGTGTCAGGCAGTCAAGCCACCTTTGATAAATTGGTAGCAACCAGGTCTGCGTTATCTGCCATCACATCTGCTGCCAGATCATAGAAAGCATGCTGGGGCTTGCAGTAGAGCATCAGGATATTGCAGAAAGTCTGAGGAGGGAAAGGAGGCGACTGCAGCAGATGGCTCAGCTTTCTGAAGCCACCTGTTGGGTCGCTGTCCATGTTGAAAAGCGCGCTGTTGTGCAGCGTGACCTGCGGTGGCAGCACAACCTCTTTTGCCACAGGAACTCCTTGGCCTGTAATGACAGTGACTCAAAACATATCAGCATCATTAACTTCTTTTATGAACCTATGCTTTGCTGTTCTACTTTTGGGCAGACCTCAAACCTGTACCATCTTGCCCATGACAGCATGGTTCACATAAGCTTGTGCCAATGTCTGCATCAATCTTGCTAGAGACCCTTTCAGCAATGGCCACAATGCAGTGGTGCAATCCCTACAGGTCGTCAGTTGCCATGACTTTGCACCATCAGGACAAACATGACCGATAGGAACTGCACCACTGCATTGTTGTCATTGCTGATGTGCCCCAATCTACTCAGTTTGAATGACAGAAATGCAATGGTACCCCAATCTACACAGTTCAGAATGACAAGAGTGCAATGGTGCAGTTCTCACAGGGTCCAGCTCCTCTTCAGTGCGGGGGGGTGCATCAGCCATGGCCTCCCGCGCGGCCTCCCAGTTCTTCATGTTGTACTCGATGGCAGCTTTCAGGTTGAACGCTTCCACCAGTGCACTCTCCTTCAGCACCTGTTGGACAGAGCATGGCACTGCACAGACGGTTCCCATGAGATCCATACATGTGTACACTGACAAGACTTCCAGTGGCGGTGCAGCAAATACAAAACTCATGCCAGTCCACTGCAGGCCATAAGTTACGCAGACTGGCAACGATGAATGTAAAGCAATCTTGTTTTATCAAAAAGTAGTTGCATCAAGCTGTTGTCAAGGGCATGCGGCCACACATGTAGCACAGGCAATAGGGCTTTGAAGGAATGCACCTGACTGTTGCCTACACTCCTCACACCAGCCCCATCTGCAGCAGCCCCTACGCTCAGTTCGGGGTGCTCCCTGACACCCCTCTCAATGATCTCGGCAATATGCTTCAGGGCAGGGCCATACTGCTTGATCTGGTAGTAGCACAGGGCTATGTTGTAGGCCAGCTCAGGTTGATATCCCAAAGCATTCATTGCTGTGGTAAACAGCTTTCTAGCGCCTTCGTGGTCGCCCTCCTTGTACAGCAAGCAGGCAGAACCAAGTTTGCCATCAGAGCTGTCAGCAGGCAGCTTCTCCAACAGCCTTTTGCAGCCTGCAAACAACCTGTATAGTTGTGTCCAGAAGGCTTGCAGTGCCAGCCGGCAAATTTGCTGATGATGACAGCAATGTATGGCTTTGGTGAAGTGAGGCAGCAGCCAGGTAAGCCTGACTGACCTGCAATATCGTTCTGTTCATACTTGATGGCAATCTGCAAGCTGAGTGACTGCTCTTGGCTTTCAAGGCCCACAGCCAGCTTGGCTGCATCCTGATGCAGTCCTGCCTGCACACAATGGAAACATATCTAGCAAAATGGGGCATGAAAAGTTCTATACAGGGTTTTGTTGTTATGCAGGGTGGACAAAGATAGCACTGATATTTGACAATAGTGTAGGCCTCTGACCTTGTACAATGACTGTGCTTGGTATAGCTTGTAGTCAGATACATCTGGGTACAACCTTGTCAACTGCTCGTATCTGCATACAGATACATGTATCCAGCATAACAAGTGCACAGGGGAACACAAAAGAGGAACCGAAACTTACAGCGCTGCAGCTGCTGAAAAGTCTTCAGACTGAAAGAGTGCAAATGCTAGCAATGACAGCGCTGCTCTGCTTGTAGGAAAGCTCTGCAGTAGCGTATGACAGATTGACAAGGCGCAGCCACTGCACTTTGCTGAAAGTGCTGATCAGCTCTGTGATCAGGCTTAAAACTGAAAGTCTGACTACCTGCAGCTCGTACTCCAAGATTTGTATGGCCTCATTACATCTTCCCTCTCGCAGGTGACCGTATATTGTAGATGTCATCTGACCTGGGGGAACGGGAGGTCTACTCGCTACAAGCAAAGCCATCTTTGGGCTGCTTTTGTGACACTACGGTTTATGGAGCCTTGCCTGGCATGCTATTGCCAAGCTTGTGCTGTCATCCAGCACAGTTTGGCTTTGCGGCTCGTCTCTGACAGAGCAGGTTGACCATCGCGGTCTGGCTTAAGTGGCCAGTTTGATATGGACTTTGGCCATTCCGTTCCTCTCCTTTGTACTATGCTTAGAAGCGTTTGCTATGGCGGATGAGTGCGGACGCGATGCAGGCAGCACAACGGGGCAGACCTGAGGGCGTCAGTCTCATGAGCCGCCGAGATTGTGTTAATTAGCTGTGCCTGCAATAGCAAATGACAGAGCAAATGAGGCGGCAATCGGCTTAGAAACGGTTGTTGTGCCACAGGCCTTCTTGCCCAATGAACAGTCTTTGTGCCTGCTGATTTTTGCCCGTCGGGATGCTCGAGCGTTGGGTGCACTGCAATGCCGGCACGTCCGCGTGCTCGAGCGTCAAATACGTTGCAATGCGTACTCATTTGACCGGCAACCACTGTGACGTGCGCCCCGCATGTGGACCGGTCATGCTGTGATTGGGGCTCAGCATGCATGCATTGCAGTTACGTTGCATGCATGCATGTGGGCAGAAATGCTTGCGCAACTCTGCGTGGTCATCAAAGCCAGTAGCGCTCCTGCATAATATCTATGTGCGACAGTCTTTTCCGAAAACACCACCTCTTAATAGAACTAGGACTGCAATAGCTGTTGACTCAGCAACGTCTTCCATATGGGCAAGGGCAAAACGTATCTGGTGTCCGGGTCTTCAAGGGGCGTTGGGCTAGCTCTGGTCAAAGAGCTTCTGTCCAAGCCGGACAACCGAACAGTGTTCGCAGCTGCCCGGTCGCCCCAAAAGTCTGAGGAACTGCAAAAGCTGGCTGAAAAGCATAAGGATCGCCTTCACATCGTTACTTTTGACGTCACCAGCGGCGACTCAGCAAAGGTGCGTAAACTTCTATGTTTAGATCTTACAATTCAAATTCTTGGTCAGCACAATGTCACTGGTTGAGTGCATGTTAGGTGTGCTAATAAAAGCTTGATGTGCATAAGGTTTATATTTACAGGAAGCTGCTGCCCAAGTTGAGAAAATCGTTGGAGGCAAGGGTTTGGATGTGCTGATCAATAATGCAGGCACTTCAGAGGATTTGGTTCCTCCTCTAGATACGTGAGCTACACATCACTTGCCCTGGCTACACTTGAGCGCTGCCATCTCGTTGACAGGCTTCACGTGCTCTCCCTCTAGCGTGCTATTGCGCCTGCTTGACAGACAAGTTCAGTACACATACATGCAGGCCAGATGAGAAGCTGAAGCTGACATTCATGACAAATGCTGTGGGCCCAATAATTGCGTACAAATATTTCAAATCATTGCTAGACAAGGGAGAGACAAAGATGATTGTCAACTTCGCCTCCAACTATGGATCCATAACTCTGGCATCTGAGCCTCTGAAGGACTCCAGCAAGGCCACACCATTGGACCACACTCAGATAGCGTACAAGGCTTCAAAGGCCGCCGTCAATATGGGTATGTTTGCAGATGCATTGTTGACTTTGTTCACATATGTCTTACATTCTTCATCTATGAACTACGGAATGTAGGAAATGATTTGCAGCAGATGCTGTCTCATGCATGTACACCCTGCTTGACCAGGACATGCACACGTCAGTGTCTCATGTTTGGTCTTGTTCATCCTTTGTACTCTGATGTGCTTGAGCCTCATTGCTGAATTGTGAGAGTGCATTTTGTTCTGCATTGCATTCCCGGCCAATCTGCTTTTGGCACCAGTGTAGAGTGTGCTTTGCACATGACACACTGTTTTTCAACAGTATATCACATTGTTTGGTTCAGAAGACCCCAAAACAGGTTGCTGCTATAGGTCTACTGATCAGTAGACCTATAGCAGCAACAGCACTCATGAATGGCTACAACCGTGTGTTTATATGTTGCAGAGACTGTCATCATTGCTGAGGACACCAAGGAAGCTGGCTTCACAGTCATCAGTTTACATCCTGGAGTGGTAGACACAGACATGGGTAGCAGGCCGCAAGAAATAGTGGACAGTGCAAAGCCTGAGATCAGTCCTGAAGACACTGCTAAGGCTCAAGTGGAGTTGTATGATCGCTTGACCAAGAAAGATACTGGCAAGTTCTTTGGTTACAAGGGCGATATCTTGCCTTGGTAATCAATCAGGCTATGTTGCTTGGCCCAAATACACACATGGGGCTGCAGGTGGTTGTACAACTTCCTTTCGGGTTTTGCACATTTTGAACATGTTGACGCTTGGCAGGTTTGATGACAATGCAGTTAAGCAACATTTCAATAGCATCTGTCATTCTGTACAGTTTGCTGCTGGATGAGGTCAGGCTCGTCTGTGTGTCAATTGCAACCATGTGTTTGATTGCATAAGCAAGGACTGATTCTGCACAAAAGTCAATTGCCTAATGCTGCAATGGTTGAGACTTGCAAGTGTACGTACAGTAAATCCACAAAAGATCTTCAACCCTATGTATCCAGCTGGCAATCTGCTGCCCTTTGCTCACGGTTGACAACCTCGTTTTGCCGACCTTGCGCTGGCTGGCTGCATACAGCCATATTGCTCTGTCTGCTATGCCTCTTGTGTAGTACCATCTACCATGCTTCATAAGCAATTGTTGCATTCTTGTTGCCCAGATTCCGCATATTCTCCGGTGCAAGACCCAGCCCATGCATTCAATTTCAGCAACAAGCTTAAAAGGCCTGTGACACCAAAGCTCAGAACAAGGAGCTGCTCACAGTGCTTGCAGCATGCATGTACCATATGATATATGTTCAATGCATCATTCTCCTACAGACTCTGCCTTCAGCCAAATGCAAAGTTGTCAAGGCACGAGAAGTGGCAATTGTGAAGCGAGCAATCCTGACTTTTCAAGATGCATCTGATTTGACGAAGTGCGCTACGAGTACATAGCTGACTGTGGCTACAAGTATTGGCATGCACTACCACTCACTAAGCTGTGCGTATGGCGCAAGGCGAGACATTTGCTACAATGAAAAGGAAGTCGAATCTACTGCCTGAGCTTTTCATTTTTTGATCATCCTCAGCGCCAAAGCTTCCTGCTCTGCCAAACTCAAACCCTCATACTCTGTAGCAGATGCAGCATTGCTCTTCTTCTGCATGCCAAAATAGGCAGCTTTCCCTGCTACTGATGCCTGCTTTGGCTGATTCTGTTCATCTTCTTCATCGCTGCTGGTCAGGCCACCTTCGTATGCAATGCCATCATTATCAGAGTCGTTTTCTTGCTCATGCCTGACAGCATCATCCTCCTCTCTTTCCTGGTCTGAGGACTCTTCTTCATCGCTGCCACCAGCACTTGCAAGGGTGACCCCCATGTCAGCCTCACCACTCTCCCGGGCCTTCCGCTTCAGCTGCAATCCAGACAGACAGCTTTTCTTACCAAGTGTCATGTGACAATTATGACTCGGGAAAGGCTGTGACGCCCATACACCCAGCGTAAAGTGCCCGTCATGCAGCAGACATTGGCAGATACTTTACGCCGGGCAAGCAGACAATGCCTTGTCTGACAACCTGCCATTTGGCATGCCCAATAGCCTACTTGCAAACTATCCCCCTACATGCAGCGAAATCCCGCTGACATACCCACAGCTTCAGCGGCTGCAGCAACACCAGGCTGCAGAGCATGGCTCACCTTCTTGTCCAGCTTCTGCTGGCGTCTGAGGTCGCGCTGTTCCTTGCGGTCCTGGGCATCCCGCCGCTTCATGACAGCAGCCACCTGCTTGAAGCGCTCCTCAGCAGTCAGGTTGGCGCCCACATCTAGTCCCAGGGCAGCCATCATGGCATCGCTCACCTCTCCCCTGTATATGGTCAAGCCCAGTCAAGCACAGCAGACAGCTGTTGGTAAGTAGCCAACTGCCCAATGTAATAGTCACTTGCGCCTGTTGACACCAGCAACTGAGTGCCTCAGGTGCACATGAATGGCTTGCTCTTTGCAATCCCAAATCGTCTCAGGTTAAGTCAGAACATCCATTGTGATGGAAATCTAATCTTAGAAACACCTGGGAATTGGAAAAGCGCGTTTCTACATTGGGGAGATGTTTTAGGTTGCAAGCAAGAGCCCTGTGCATGATCATTATCTCAGAAACACCGGGGAATTGCAAAAGTGCATTACCCAAGCAGCGCTGTCTGCAATTCGCTCTCAGCAACCCGGCTCCTGGGAAGCAAAAAGATGTGAACACACGAGCTGACTTGAAATGGTCAGAGCAACAGGCTGAGACACATGGGCAGGGAGATTGCACAAGACAGATGTAGGGTTGGACCTTTTTGGCGCCCAGACCTGTCTCTGCTTGAACAGCATTGAATGACATGTATCATTCAAATTTAGCACTCTCAGAGTTTCCCCAATTGCTGTCTACTGATACCCTGATGAGTCCTCAAGACAGGAAATGTATTTTTGACTGGTAGCAGATGTGCTGACCTGTCAAGTTGCTCCTTGGCAAGGAGCGCCAAGGGCTGTAGCGACTCCCCTGCCTCATCAAACACTGTCCTAGCGCCCGAAGTCTTCCCAGGATCAATCCTCAGCTTTTTCCTCTTCTTGTTGCCCCTGAGCTCCACACCCCCTAGGGGTATACCCCCCTCAGCAGCAGCTGCTGCATTG
>JAABUP010002006.1_pt1 | contig 41187 bp, 37 predicted proteins | sample 5559201 | NCBI WGS metagenome assembly JAABUP01 (sample SAMN10711887, study PRJNA513373) | rock metagenome | isolation source: Antarctica rocks | place: Antarctica | reverse complement strand
AAAAGGTGGGAGAGTAGGTCGGTGCCAAACCCTTAAAAACCCCTTGGCCATAAACGGCCAAGGGGTTTTTTTATGCCTAAAACTGCTGCAACACCCCTTTTATCAACCAAAACCTACGACATAAATATCCTGTAAAATCACTTTTTTTAATAAAAAATCTTAAAATTCAATATAAGTTAATAACCTTTTCCGGGGTACTGGCTGCAAACTTATAGATCAGGTTTTTGATGTAATCACTTTCAGGATATAACACTAATGCTTCTTTTAGCACATTTAAATTAGTGATATCAAATGCTTCGCCAGAATAACCCATACCATAAAATTGCCCTTTCTCTATTAAAATAAAACTCCGTTCATCAAAATTTCTTCCTTCATCATAAATTAAAAACGACGGCATAATGATTTGCAAGTGTTCTATTGCTTTATAAACTCTAAGATTATACTCTGTATATGTTTCATTTCCCAAGCAGGCTCCTTTACAATGATTATTTATGCTGCCTAAACATACCTCCTTATTATTTTGAATAAAGCATAATTTGGGGCACAAATTAAATTCAAGCACTAATTTTCTTAATAGTTCATATCCTTCCAGCATCAAACCAAAAGTATGAACTGCCTGATTATATTTTTTTTTCTTACCAATCAACAAACGCAAGTACCCATTTTGATCTTCATATTTGTATAAAGCGTAAGCATGATCAAAACGTTTTAGTGAACGGTTATAAGTTGGCCAAAGCTTTTTAATTTCTGTTGCTTCCAAAATCAATGACATCAATTCTGTTCCGCAAACTTGCCATGAAATATTATAAACTTCCCGCAAAAAATTCTGCCGCTGCTTGTTTGAATTATTTCCTGTGAAGTGACTTAGGATACGGTTTTTGATGTTTTTAGCTTTGCCTACATAAATTACTTTTCCTTTTTTATCATGGAAATAATAAACACCTGTATTTTCAGGCAGGTCATTTACAATCTCACATGGCAAGTTGGGCGGAAGTACTTGTTCTTTGGATTTTTGTTTTAGCGATAATTGGATATGGTTTTCTTTATCTTCCTTTAAAAGTTTAGAAAATAAAGTAGAAGTAGCAAAAGCATCACCCATGGCACGATGCCGACTATCGTTTTCTATCCCCAAATAATGGCAAAGTTTTCCTAAACTATAAGAAGGATAACCGGGAATAATTTTACGGCTCAATCTTACAGTGCATAATTTTTTGCATTGCAAATCAAATCCTGCTGCTGCCAAATGGTATTTGATGAAAGAATAATCAAAGTTAACATTGTGTGCAACAAAAATTTTATCCTGTAATAAAGCATAAATGTTGGCAGCAACTTCCGTAAAAGCAGGTGCTTCTTTTACCATATCATTATTGATACCGGTTAGTGCCTGAATGTAAACAGAGATCGGTTGTTTAGGATTGATTAAAGATTCAAATTTATGATACACTTTTTGTCCGTTGTGCAAGATTATAGCAATATCCGTAATCCCATTTGCGCTTGCATGTCCTCCGGTAGTTTCAATATCAACAATTGCATACATAAGTTTTGATCAGTTTAAATAATTACAGCAATTAAGGTGCAATTTAACAAAGATAAATAAAACTAATTTTGTTAGTAGAAGATTAGTTTTTTTAATTTAAATTGACACATATTTTAATGCCATAAAAGAAGTATGGATAGTAGCAAAAAAAGTCTCTTCTGCTTTCTGCTAAAAATTATAACTTCACCAAAAACTAATATAGAACATGAAATTGTTGGAAGGGAAAGTGGCCTTAGTTACAGGTGCTTCTAAAGGAATCGGACGGAAGATTGCAGAAAAATTTGCAGAACATGGTGCAAAAGTAGCTTTTACTTATTTGTCTTCTGTAGAAAAAGGTGAGGCTTTAGAACAGGAATTACAAAAATTTGGCACTCAATCAAAAGGTTATCAATCAGATGCCTCTAATTTTAATGAAGCTGAAAAACTTATTGCTGCAATTATTGCTGATTTTGGGACGATTAACATTGTGGTGAACAACGCCGGTATTACCAAAGATGGATTACTAATGCGCATGACAGAACAACAATGGGACGAAGTGCTGAACGTGAACCTGAAATCAATTTTTAATGTGACAAAAGCAGCATCAAAAATGATGATGAAAAATAGAAGCGGCGTTTTTATCAACATGAGTTCCGTAGTGGGCGTGCAGGGAAACGCTGGTCAGGCAAATTATGCAGCTTCCAAAGCCGGAATTATTGGTTTTTCAAAATCAATAGCAAAAGAATTAGGGTCAAGGAATATTCGGACAAATGTAGTTGCGCCAGGGTTTATCCGTACCGAAATGACAGAAGTGCTGGATCCGAAAGTAGTACAAGGATGGACGGATGTCATTCCATTAAAACGTGCCGGCGAAACCGAAGATGTAGCGAACGTTTGTGTGTTTTTAGCTTCAGATATGAGCAGTTATATTACCGGACAGGTTTTTCCGGTAGATGGAGGAATGCTTTAAGCGGAAAATTTATTCTGCAAAAACTATATTTTGAGTAAAGAAGATATTAAAAAAATTATCCTGAAGTTGTCTTTTGCTCGGGGCGAAGATAAAACGATTTGTCCTTCGGAGGTTGCACGGGAAATTTTTGGAGATAATTGGCGGCCCGAAATGCAAAATGTTCGTGATGCAGCTTTTGATTTGGCAGCAAAAAACTTGGTAATTATCATGCAAAAAGGAAAAAAAGTTAATCCGGTAGATATAAAAGGGCCAATTCGCATCCGAATCCAAAGATCAGAAAACAACGATTAGCCGAACAATTTCAACCCTAACAGTTTTTTATAACCAATATGCTGTATTTAATTTCGGTTTCATGGGGAGCTGTTTCTGGTTGGTGGACAGTTGCTTGTCTAATAATTGCTTTTTTATACAGCATATTATTGTACCGGCAATCGGTAAATATTAGTAAAAACTGGCGTAATACATTATTTGCTTTCCGCACGGTTGCTGTTTTTATACTGTCTTTTTTATTGCTTGCTCCTATGATCAAATCAGTCAACAAGCATTTGCAAAAACCATTAGTTATTGTTTTACAAGATAATTCGTCGTCTATTAGGCAGTTTCCCGCAAAAGATTTTCATACTGCAGCTTTTATCAAACAACTTCATCAACTTAAAAAAATTTTAGGTGAGGATTACGATGTGCAGGAGTTTAGCTTTAGCAAAACTTTGTCCAACGGTTTTTCCACTACTTTAAACGGTAAACAAACCGATATCTCTAATGCAATCGAAACGATAAACAGTCGTTTTGCCAATCAAAATATCGGTGCTGTTATTTTGGCTTCTGATGGTTTATATAATTTGGGAAGCTCTCCGCTAAACGTTGCTTCTTCCTTAAAAACCAATATTTATACAATTGCTTTAGGTGATACGATTCCAAAAAGAGATGTTCTGATTGATCATATAGATTTCAATAAAACAGCTTTTTTAGGCAATGATTTTCTGGCTGATGTATTTATTGAAGCACGGCAAACCAAAGGAAAAACTTTGCAATTAAAAATTACAGAAGACGGAAGACCTGTTCTCAACCAGCAAATCAGTGTTTCGGTTAATGATTTTAAAAAGAGTATTCCAATCAAATTAAATGCTTCTAAAAAAGGCATTCGGAAATATCAAATCAGTTTATTTCCTGTTGCTGATGAAGTTTCTACAACCAATAACACGGAAACTATTTACGTAGAGGTGCTGGATAACCGGAAAAAAATACTGATCCTTTTCGATGCGCCGCATCCGGATATTGCAGCGGTGCGGCAATCGTTGGAAAGCAATCAAAACTATGAAGTAAAAACGAGTTTATGGAGTGATTTTGAGATGAGCAAACTCAATGATTACAGCTTGTTGATTTTTGAGCAATTGCCCAATAATCGTATCGATTTAAAGCCTTTATTAACCCAAACAGCACGTTTGAAACTGCCGGTTTGGTTTTTACTGGGCGCACAAACCGATATTTCTCAGTTTAATACATTACAAAAGTCAGTAAATATCAGCAGCAGTAACCAAAATATGCAGGAAGTTTTTGCTGCCCCGGATGCTTCTTTTAGCAGCTTTATTTTGTCGGATTCTGTTAAAACAAAAATCAGCAGTTTGCCGCCGTTGCTGGCACCTTTTGGCAATTATAGTTTTGGTGCCGCGACAAATGTTTTGCTGAAACAGAAAATCGGCACCGTTTCTACCTCTTATCCATTGTTGGCTTTTGCGGACGATAACAATTGGCGAACAGCAGTTTTAGCAGGTGAAGGTTTATGGAGATGGCGTTTGAATGAGTTTCAACAATTTGGAAACCATCATGCTTTGGATGAATTGTTATCGCAATCTGTTCAATATTTATCCGTTAAAAACAATCAAAAGCGGTTTAATGTTTCTGCTTCAAAAACTGTTTTTGATGAAGAAGAAAATGTCATATTTCGGGCAGAACTTTACAACAAAGCTAATGAATTGGTGAATCAGCCGGATGTAGCTATGACCATCAAAAATAAGGATGGAAAAACATACAGCTACCAGTTTTCCAAAACCAATCAGGCTTATCAGTTAGATGCCGGTATTTTGCCTTTTGGAGAATATGTTTACAGCTCACAAACCAAATTAGGAAGTGAAATTTTTAAGGCTGTCGGCAATTTTAACGTTAAAGCTTTAGTTGCAGAAGCGGCTGAAAGTGCAGCAGACCATCAGCTTTTATATACTTTGGCAAAGCAGAACGGAGGCGAAATGATTTTTTCGGAACAGTTGGACCAGTTGCCCGGATTGATCCGAAGAAATGAAAATATCAAAACGATTGTTTATGAAGATAACACTTACCAGGAATTGATTGATGAGAAATGGATTTTTGTGTTGCTGTTGTTGTTGTTGAGTACGGAATGGTTTTTCAGAAGAAGAAATGGTGAGATCTAATGCTTCTTTTAACACCTAAAAAATAGATTTGGTTTCTTTCTTTTTTTCCTGTACAATCACAAAAATATCTTCGTTTTGCTTTTTCATCAGGTATTTTTCCCGCGCAAACTTCTCTAATTTTTCTTTGTTGGATGTCAGCTCGTTCAGTTCTTTTTGGACTTGCGCAGTTTCCTTGGTATAAAATTCATGCTCTTCTTTCAGCTTGTTCAATTGCTGGCGATATTCATATTGAGACAAAAGATCGTTCCGGTCAAAAAATATCAGCCAAACCAAAAAAACAATACTGATTAAAAAATACTTATTTTTAAAGAGATCGAACAGACGTTGCATATAAACAAACGATTGAAATTTCATTTAAAGATAAATAAGTATTTAGCTAATCTGCAAAAGTATTTTACGTGATGAAAACAGGTTTGTTGAATAAATTTTGTCACAAACCTGTTTTTAAAGTCTTGTTGCGGAAAATAAAAAAGGATTTTATACCGATAAAAGAAGCATCAACACAAATTAATTAGAAGTACGCTGGCGCTGGCTGTTTGGCCTTCTTCCGCTTAGGTTTCCTCCGGAAGGGCTTCTTTTTCCTTTGTTGTTGCTTTTAAGATTTTCCTGATGCTTCTGAACTGATGTTGGTTGTTTTGGCGGATAAGGATGATCTGAAACCGGAATATTTTTGTTGATGAGTTTATGAATATCCCTTAAAAACTCTGTTTCTTCACCGTCGCAAAAAGAAAGTGCTGTTCCGCTGGCTCCGGCACGTCCTGTTCTACCGATACGGTGTACATAAGTTTCCGGAACGTTTGGCAGTTCATAATTAATTACGTGCGTTAATTCATCTACATCAATTCCGCGTGCGGCAATATCTGTGGCAACTAAAATACGGGTAGTCCGGGCTTTAAAGTTGGAAAGCGCACGTTGCCTTGCATTTTGGGATTTATTGCCATGGATGGCTTCAGCAGTAATATTGGCGCGTAATAAATCTTTCACCACTTTATCTGCACCGTGTTTGGTACGCGTAAAAACCAAAGCCGTACGGATTTCTTTATCCTTCAAAAGATGCAGCAAAAGTGATCTTTTATCTTCTCTATCCACATAAAACAATGCTTGCTCGATTGTTTCAGCGGTAGAAGAAACCGGCGTAACCTCTACTTTTTCCGGGTTGCGCAAAATGGTGTTGGCCAATTGTTGGATTTCTGAAGGCATAGTTGCCGAGAAAAAAAGCGTTTGGCGTTTGGCAGGAAGTTTGGCGATTACCTTTTTTACATCGTTTACAAAGCCCATGTCCAGCATCCGGTCTGCTTCATCTAAAACTAAAATTTGGATATGTTCCAAATTAACGAAACGCTGGTTCATTAGATCCAGCAGGCGGCCGGGCGTGGCAACTAAAATATCGACACCACGTCTTAAAGCTTCTGTTTGAGGGTTTTGCGAAACGCCGCCAAAAATAACCAAATGTTTTAAACCCGTATTTCGGCCGTAAGCGTTAAAGCTTTCTTCAATCTGAATAGCCAGTTCACGGGTTGGCGTTAAAATTAACGACTTGATTGTTTTTTGTTCTTTATGCTGCTGTTTTTGCTGATATAAAAGCTGTAAAATCGGAATGGCGAAAGCGGCTGTTTTGCCGGTTCCGGTTTGTGCGCAGCCTAATAAATCTTTACCTTTTAAAATTAACGGGATGGATTGTTCCTGGATAGGAGTGGGCTGGGTATAACCCTCTTGTTTTAAAGCCTTGAGGATAGGCTCAATTAAATTTAAATCTTCAAATAACATGGAATTCTTGCTAAAATGTGCTAACACGACGGTATTAGCGGTCAGGTGATGTGCTTAAGATCAAAGCCGGTAATAGAGCGGGTACTAATGCTGCAAAGATACGCTTATTTTTGGAAGCAAAATGCAGTGCTCACAGACAAAAAAGAACCGGCTTTTGGCCGGCTCTGGATACTTCTTTTAGCACTATAAAATATTACTTCTTCAAAAACTTAAAATTTTTTCCGATGAATTTTGCGTCGCTGCCTAATTCTTCTTCAATACGAAGCAATTGGTTGTATTTTGCAATCCGGTCTGAACGGGAAGCAGAACCGGTTTTAATCTGTCCGCAATTTAAAGCAACGGCGAGATCAGCAATGGTAGAATCTTCAGTTTCGCCGGAACGGTGGCTCATGACGGAAGTGTAACCATTGGTTTGCGCTAAAGTAACGGCATTGATAGTTTCAGTTAATGTACCAATCTGGTTTACTTTTACCAGGATTGAATTAGCAACGTGCATGTCGATTCCTTTTTGCAAACGGGTTGTGTTTGTTACAAATAAATCGTCGCCAACTAACTGTGTTGTCTTGCCTAATTTTTCTGTCAAAGTAGCCCAGGCTGCCCAGTCATCTTCGGCTAAACCATCTTCCAAAGAAATGATCGGATATTTATTGACCCAATCTACCCAGTAATCAACCATTTGATCAGAAGCCAATTGGCGGCCGTCAGATTTTTTGAAAGTGTATAAACCGGTTGCTGCATTATAAAACTCGGAAACAGCAGGGTCCATCGCGATAAAAATGTCTTCGCCCGGTTTGTAACCTGCTGCTTCAATCGCTTGCAAAACGGTTTCAATAGCTTCTTCATTGGAAGCAAAATCGGGTGCAAAACCACCTTCATCGCCCACGTTGGTAGAATAGCCTTTTTTCTTTAATACTGTTTTTAGGGTATGAAAAACCTCGGCGCCCCAGCGCAGCGCTTCCGAAAACGAAGGCGCACCGACTGGCATCACCATAAATTCCTGAAAATCTACTTTGTTGTCCGCATGAGAACCGCCATTTAAAATGTTCATCATCGGGATCGGAAGCGTGTTTGCATTTACTCCGCCCACATAACGGTACAAAGGCTGGCGGCTTTCTTGTGCAGCAGCTTTGGCAGCAGCCAGGGAAACACCCAAAATAGCATTGGCACCCAGGTTTCCTTTATTCTCTGTACCATCAATTTCGATCATGAGTTTATCAATGGCATTTTGTTCAAAAACGTCCATGCCATTCAATTCCTTTGCCAGCTTGTCGTTCACATTGGCAACAGCTTGCAAAACGCCTTTGCCCTGGTATTTGGTTTTGTCGTTATCACGCAATTCAACTGCTTCGTGGGCACCGGTTGAAGCACCGGAAGGAACTGCCGCCCGGCCCATTGCACCGTTTTCAGTTAAAACATCTACTTCAATAGTAGGATTTCCCCGTGAATCCAGGATCTGGCGGGCATGAACATCAATTATTAAACTCATAATCAAAATTTTTTTAGGTTGAACAATTAAGCTTAGTTTCAACTATACACAAGTGCTTTTTACCGAGCCAAATATACAAATTGCAAATATTTATATGGTAAAAGAAGCAAGGAATTTAGCCCAGAGCAATCAGCAATCAGCAATCAGCAATAAGGAAGTCGGCCAGATATGGAGCTGATTGCTGAACGCTGATTGCTTATAGCTTCCTCATCATTCCCACTTAAAGGTTTTTACGGCGATGGCATAAACAATAATTCCCCAAATAGCAAGGATCAATAGTTGATGGCTGACATCGGTTAAACCGGCACCTTCAAACGCAACTTTGCGCATGGCATCATTCAAATAAGTCAAAGGTAAGGCTTTGCTGATAGGCTGCAGCCAGGAAGGAAAGGCATTGATCGAAAAAAAAGTACCCGAAAGTAGGAATTGCGGCAAAGTAACAATATTGGCAATCGGCGGTACGGAGGTTTCATTCTTGGCGATACCGGAAATGATAAACCCAAACCCCATAAAAACAATGACACCAATTGCGGCAAGGATCAACATGTTGACCACGGTTACAAAACCATGGACCAACGTAAAACCAAAAGCAAAATGGCCAATCAGGATGATGATCAAAGCTCCAATTAAAGCAAAAGTGATACGAGCTAAAGCCTCACCCAAAACAATGCTGAAACGCTGGACCGGGGTGGCAAAGAACCGTTTGATAACCAATGTGATCCGCAGACTCAAAAACACAAATGCTGTACCAAAAACGCCTGTACTTAGTAAAGAGAAACCTAACTGTCCGGGCAAAATAAAGTCAATGGTTTTGTATTCGCGCCCTTCAACTGTAACTTCCCGAAGTTCGGCCACAGGCGGAGGAGCATTTGGCGCGTGCATATTGATCTGGTAAAAAACGTTGTTCAGGATTGATTTCAAAATATTCCCTTTTTCTAAAGAGGATTTGGTGTATTGCACATTAATAAGGTAGGCAGGAAGCTTTCCGGGATTATTTTGAATAGCGATAATCGCATCCAAACGGCCTTTTTCAAGTTCGGATTTCATCTCTGCATCTGTTTCGGTTTCTACTAGGTTAACTGCTTTTATCCTTTTTAAAGCCTGATAGATTGGGTTTTGCTGATTGTTGTTTTTAGCTACACCAACATCTACCGAAATCCCTCCGCCGCCAATAAAACCAAAAACCAAAATAAAAATCAGCGGAAACGCCAGCGTAAAAACTACGGAAGACGGGCTGCGCAATATGGAACGGAAGCTGGCTTTTGCTATTGCCAGTGTGGCTTTTATGTTATTGTAAGGTTGAGGTTGGTTCATTGATTTGAGCTTTCAGCTTTCAGCTTTCAGCAATTGGTCTTCAGCTTGAATAAACAGTGATAAAATTAGTTCTAATATAAAAAATTTTAGTCTTGTGCTGATAGCTCAAAACCGACAGCTATCAGCTTCCTTCACATTTCCCGCAATTCTTTCCCAGTCAAATGGATGAAAACATCTTCCAAGTTAGCACTTTTTACCTGTTTTTCCCGCTCGAACCCGGATGCTACCAATTCATCAATAAAATGGTCGGGCGAGTTGATGCCGATAATACGGCCTGCATCTACAAAAGCTACCCGATCACATAGAACTTCTGCTTCATCCATATAATGCGTGGTGATGACAACCGTAGTTCCGGCATCACGAATGTTGCGGATCAAATCCCATAAATTGCGGCGTGCCTGCGGATCTAAACCGGTAGTCGGTTCATCCAAAAAAACAATCCGGGGATTGTTAATGAGTGTGGTAGCGATAGAAAAACGCTGCTTTTGGCCACCCGAAAGCTCCTTGTATTTTGCTTTTGCTTTATCCACCAACGAAACTTTGCCCAACATTTCGAGAGGACTAACTTCTACTCCATATAAACCCGAGAACAATTCCATCAGTTCGGTCAGGTTTAAATTGGGGTAATAACCGGCAGCCTGCAATTGCACGCCAATCCGTTTTTTGATACTTGCTGCATCTTTATCTACCGAAAAACCATCTACAAAAACCTCGCCTGAAGTTTTATCTCTCAGGGTTTCCAAAATTTCTAAAGTGGTAGTTTTGCCTGCACCGTTCGGGCCAAGCAAACCAAATATTTCCCCCTCAAAAACTTCAAAACTAATTTGGTCAACGGCAGTAAAGCTGCCATATTTTTTTATTAAGTTTTTGACAGAGATGATGGAGGTTGATGGCATAACGTAAGAAAATTAACAGACTGAAATATACATCATTTCCAAGAGCTTGTTTAAAATTTTCTTAACAAAGTTTCCATGCTTCTTTTATCACCCAAAAAATGGCAGGCATTTAATTTTTGGTTTATTTAGATTGATGCAGGCACCAATTTTTTATAGGGTAAAAGAAGCATTGGCATCAATCCCGAAGATATCGAAGGATTTGGTATAAATTTAAACAGGCTGTGAGTAGAGAACCTTAATTAAAAGTGTTTAAAAAAATATCCGGTAAAAGAAGTATGATGCTATTTGGCAATACTTCTTTTACCGGGTAAAATTATTTGCCATTGGCAGCGCGTGTTGCCAAAACTTGTTTTAAGGTGATGGCACTTGCTTTATTGCCAAAGCTGCTGCGTACATAAGTCAGTACATCGGCAATTTCCTGATCTTTTAAATATTTAAAAGACGGCATCACATTAGAATAAGTATCGCCGTTGATTTCTACATCTTCTTTAAAACCGTTCAGTACGATTTTGACCAACCGGGTCTGGTCGCCTAAAACCCAGGGTGTTTTTATTAAAGGCGGGTTCATCCTCGGCACACCGCCGCCATCGGCTTGATGACAGGAAACACAGTTTTGGGTAAAAACCATCAATCCGTTTGCAGCAGATACTTTGGCTGCCGCCGAAATAGGTTTTGCTTTGGGTTTAGGTTTTTGTTTGATCTGGGCCATCAACAAAAAACAAAACGGTGAAAGCAGTAAAACAGCAATCAGTTTTTTCATTATTTATTTGTTGTAACTTATTTTATAAATCGTTCCTTTAGAATCATCAGAAACATAAATGGATCCGTCCGGTCCTTGCGCCAACCCGCATGGGCGATGATCGGCCCGGCCTGATTTTGCTTTTGCATCGCTTCCGGCAAAATTATCTGCAAAAACCTCCCATTTATCAGTGGCAGGTTTGCCATTTTCAAACGGGACAAAAACCACAAAATATCCTGCCTGCGGTTCTGGCGCACGGTTCCAGGAACCGTGGAAAGCGATAAAAGCTCCATTTTTATATCTGGCAGGAAACTGGTTTCCGTTGTAAAACAGCAATCCGTTTGGTGCCAAATGTCCCGGAAAAGCAATAACCGGATTAATTGCTTTGGCTGAACCTTCTTTTTTGCCGTCGCCGCCATATTCCGGCATCAGGATTTTTTTCTTCTGGATCGGGTCATAATATAAATATGGCCAGCCTGCGTCATCACCTTTTTTGATCGCATACATACATTCTGCCGGCAAAATAGCCGATTGCTGTACGGTATATAAATCCGGGAAAATATCATGCAACTGGTCGCGTCCGTGCTGCATTACAAAAAGCTCGTTGTCCTGATTGTTCCAATCTAAACCTACCACATTGCGCAAACCCATTGCATAGTGCGTTCCGGTTCCATAAGTTTGACCCATTTTATCAGCTTTGAATTGCCAAATGCCGCCGGCAGAATCTAAAATCGGACAAGGGTTCATGCCCATTGATCCTTTTTGCCGGTCTTCTTTTTGGCAGGAATTAGAATATGCGCCCACATTTACATAAATATTTCCTGCATTGTCCAGGGCAACCGATTTGCTTTCGTGTTCGTGGCGGGAGAGCAAACCTTTTACAATTTCTTCCGGTTTTGCACCGTCAATTACGTGCTGCTGGTTATCTAATTTATACCGATACACATTTTCATCCGAAGAAGCATACAAATAACCATTTTTAATAGCCATACCTGTGCCGCCATAAGTGCCGAAACCGGTAATATCGTCCGCTTTGCCATCGCCGTTTTTGTCGTGCAGCATCAAAATGCCTTTACCGTTTTTTACACGGTTCAGCTTCACATAAATATCACCCGAATTTGTAACCGCAATATGCCTGGCCTGGCCAAGATTGTCAGCCACAATTAAAGCAGAAAAGCCTGAAGGGAGTTTTAAGCCCGGTTCGTCTGCTGTTTTCAGGTTTTCAACCGTTTTTGGAGGAGCTGTTTTGGCAGCAAAAAATAGTGCAGAACCAGCTAAAGCAGCTACAACTATTAACGTTTTTATGGTAAGTTTTTTCATGATTTCAAAATATGTTAAATAATTTAGATAACCAACAGTTTGACAAAGCAATAAGTTTTAGCGGGATAATTATTGCCTAATCGTGTAATACTTCTTTTACAAGGTAAAATTGTATTAAAATAATCCTACCAAACCAAACATATTTCCTTTTGATTAAGAGCCTGTTTAAAATTGATACAAAATCCTTCGATATGCTCAGGATTAATGCCAATGCTTCTTTTACCCTATAAAAGTTGGTGTTTGTACCGATTTAAATAAACCAAAACCAAATGCCTGCCATTTTTTTAGGTGATAAAAGAAGTATAGAAAACATATCGAACAAATTTTAAACAGGCCCTAAGAAATTTATTTTCCTTCCGTAAATTTTCTGCATCTTCGTTTCAGAAAAAAAACTAATATTATGAAAAAACTATTGATGTACCTGATAGCAGGAACTTTATTCACCACTTATTCGGCCACTGCACAAACGAACCAGGGTCCGCGACCAAGTTTGCCGGATACCATCAAAACCACAACGAACAGTGGCGTAAATATTGAAATTGATTACAGCCGTCCTTCGGTAAAAGGCCGCACCATTGGCAAAGATCTGGAGCCGATGGAAGGTAAAGCGTGGCGCGCCGGTGCTAATGAAGCTACTACTTTTGTATTTAGTAAAGATGTTAAGGTAGAAGGAAAAAGCTTACCTGCCGGTAAATATTCTTTTTTTACTATTAAAAATGGCAATGATTGGACACTTATTTTTAATAAAAAGTGGAAAATTTGGGGCACAACTTATGAAGAAAATAAAGGTGAAGATGCTTTACAAGTAAAAGTAAAAGGAAGTAAAGCACCGTCATTCGCAGAAAAAGTAACTTATACCATTGATAAAAGCGGAAAAGTTTCGATGATGTGGGGAAGTTACTTAGTTGATTTTACCGTAAAATAAATAGCAGTTACCAAATTTAATCTTTACCTTAGCGGAATTATAAATAAAAATTACAATGCAAAAAGAAGGTACAGTTAAATTTTTTAACGAAACAAAAGGCTTCGGATTTATTATTCCGGAAAACTCAGGTGAAGAAGATGTATTCGTTCACTCTTCAGGTCTGATCGACCAAATCCGCGAAAACGACAAAGTAAAATACGATGTTGAACGTGGAAAAAAAGGCCTGAACGCGGTAAATGTACAAGTTATCTAATCCAGGATATAAAAATCATTAATCGTTGAAAAAAAGCTGTTTCCGAAAAGGGGGCAGCTTTTTTTGTGGAATGAAAGTTTAAAAGTAATTTTTACTGTTGTGTTGATAATTAATTTTTTTGATTGAAGTTAAAAAACTTGTAGTATTTTTTAAAAATGAATTTGAATCAATTTATTGACCAATACAAAGATCAGCCAATATCCAAAGCTGCAACTATCGTTTTAATTTTAGTTTTTTTAGTGAAGATTGCCATTTTGGGATTCCACTTTGGGCATTGGCTAGCTCATTGAACAAACTCTTAACTCAATAGAAATCTAAGCTGCTTCAACTTTACTTTGCTTGTATTGTTTTCTCGGCTACTGGTCTGTTAAATTAGTTCTAAATAAAAATAATTTAAAAACCGTAAACATGAGCTTTGATCAATTGTTTACGATAAACAAAGATCAACCAAGGCTAAAACCTATGATTCGTGTTTTATTTATGGCTTTTATAATTAAGGCAACCATCTGGGGAATTGAGTTATGGCCTTTAGCAAAAAGTTCATTGATGAACCTTTATCACGAAATTTTAAAATGATCTTATCTTACAATCGATTTCTTTTGAAAAAGGTGATGCAAAACGTGAATTGCCCCAAATAGCTGTGTTAAGTAACTCACTATAACTCCAACTTTAAAAAGCTATAGTTTCATTAGAAGATATAATTTGGTTCAGTCCAAACATCCTTTTTATCAAACCAATTAGAAAAAGGCACATTATTACTTTTAGGGTGGTTATAACGGTTGAATTTCTAAAAAGAGGTTCTACTTTTTCCATTTTTTAGTCTTCCAATTAAAAGTTGACTTTATGTTGATAAAAGAAGTATCACAATTTTAATTAATTTTTTCGGAAATTATTCTTCTAAAACTTCTATTACCCGTCCAACCTGCCCGTCTTCCAACCGTACTTTTATCCCCCGGGAATGAAAAGCAGAACTGGTCAGTAAATCTTTTACAATTCCGCGCGTACGTTTACCGCTGCGCTGGTCTTTTTTCAGGATAATATCTACCTCGAGCCCAGGATAAATATCGTTTCGGTTTTGTCCGTTCATTTAGCTTAACAATTTTTGAATGGCTTCATCTACTTTTTTAAAAGGAAACTGTTGCAGCAAATCATTCATACATTCTGTTATTTCTTCATTACATAAATTACCAATACTGCCTTCATGCGTGTGGTTTACTGTTTTTATAGGGTTAAAAGAAGCATTCTCAATAGAAGCGCCCACTTGTTTGTACGCTTCGCGGAAAGGTATGCCGTTTAAAACCAATCGGTTCGTTTCTTCCACACTGAACAAATATTTGTACCGCTCATCTTCCAGGATTGCTTCTTTTACAGTGATATTTTCAAGCATAAAAGTTGCCATGTGCAAGCAATCCTTCAAATCTGTAAAAGCAGGAAACAAAGTTTCTTTCAGCAATTGCAAGTCACGGTGATAGCCGGAAGGCAGATTTGTCGTCATCAAAGCGATATCATTCGGCAATGCTTGGATACGGTTGCATTTGCCGCGCATAATCTCCCAAACATCCGGGTTTTTTTTATGCGGCATAATGCTGGAACCGGTCGTTAACTGATCCGGATAACTCACAAAAGAAAAATTCTGGCTCAGGTACAAACACTGGTCCATAGCCATTTTGGCCAACGTTGCCGCCAGGGAAGATAAAGCCTGTGCAATAATCCGTTCTGTTTTTCCGCGGCTCATCAGTGCATAGACCACGTTGTAATTCAGGCTTTCAAAACCTAACAATTTGGTAGTCAACGTCCGGTTCAGCGGAAATGACGAGCCATAACCTGCGGCCGCACCCAAAGGATTTTTGTTGGTGATTTTGTAAGCAGCTAAAACCATCTCCAAGTCATCCACCAAACTTTCGGCATAAGCACCAAACCATAGGCCGAAGGACGAAGGCATCGCAATTTGTAAATGAGTATAACCTGGCAGCAAAACGTTTTTATGCCGAGTGCTGAGTTTGATCAGCAGATCAAAAAGTATTTTAACCTGGCTAACGGTTTCCTGCAATTCATGCCTAAAGAAAAGCTTCAGATCCACTAAAACCTGATCATTGCGCGACCTTCCGCTGTGGATTTTTTTGCCGGCTTCGCCAATCCGTTGTGTCAGCAGCCATTCAATTTGCGAATGCACGTCTTCCACTTCCGGCTGGACCGTGAAATTTCCCGCTTCAATTTCTTTATAAATCGATTTTAATTCCTGCTGGACCAAGGCCAAATCTTCGGCATTCATTAAACCGATACTTTCCAGCATTTGCGTATGCGCCAGCGAACCAAGCACATCAAAAGCAGCCAGTTGCAAGTCCAATTCCCGGTCGCGGCCAACCGTAAAGTTTTCTACCAGTTCGTTTACGTTAATTGTTTTTTGCCAGATTTTCATTGCGGTTGATTGTATTGGTATTGATACTGTTTTTATCGGTATAAAAACAGTATTCAAATTTTGTTTTGATCTTTCCGTCGATAAGATAATTATCTTACCAACTGATCCAGCATTTGGATATACAATTCAATGCCTTCTTTAATTTCATCTACATAAATAAATTCATCAGCCATGTGCGAGCGGCCGGAATCGCCGGGTCCTAATTTTATGGAAGGAATATCCAAAAGTGATTGATCCGAAGTGGTAGGCGAGCCATAAGTGCTTCGGCCTAACGCGATTCCTGCTTGAGCAATTGCATGGTTTTTTGGGATGGAAGAAGGTTTTAAACGGATAGAACGAGGTTTTACTTCGCAGTTTACTTGCGCCCGGATCATTTCCAAAACTTCTTCGTTCCGGTAAGCATCCGTCACGCGGACATCAACCGTAAACGTGCAAGTTGCCGGGACGACATTGTGCTGAGAACCAGCTTGGATGATGGTGACCGACATTTTGATTGGGCCGAAAACTTCCGATTCTTTAGGGAAACGATACGTGCGGAACCATTCTATATCTTGCACCGCTTTGTAGATCGCATTGTCGCCTTCTTCGCGCGCGGCATGTCCGGCACGGCCAAAACTGGTACAATCCAAAACCATCAAACCGCGCTCGGCAATGGCCAATTGCATTAAAGTTGGTTCGCCAACGATCCCGAATTCCAGTTTTCCCAGCTCCGGGATAATCAGTTCCAAACCATTACTGCCCGAAATTTCTTCTTCCGAAGTAACTGCCAGACAAAAATTATATTTTAAATTTTCCTGCAGATTATAGTAGATAAAAACAGCAATCAAAGAAACCAGGCAGCCGCCGGCATCATTGCTGCCCAAACCAAAAAGTTTTCCGTCTGCAATTTCGGCATCGAAAGGATCGCGTGTATAACCTGAGTTCGGCTTGACCGTATCATGGTGCGAATTGAGCAAAATAGTGGGTTTGACCGGATCAAAATGCCGGTTCCAGGCCCAGATATTGTTCAGTTTGCGATGCGTTTCAACACCGTTTTCAACCAAAAAAGCATTGATGATTTCCGCAGTAATACTTTCCTCTTTGCTGAAAGAAGGCGTGGCAATAAGCTGTTGCAATAATTGTACGGCCTGCTGAAATAGAATATTGGTATCGGGCATAAATTTGACAAACCGGATTTGAACCCGCAAGGCAAAAATAGTGTTTTGTTTAAGAAGAAGGCAAACCGGCAGGCCAAACAAATTTTTATACGATAAAAGAAGCATCCATAGCTACTGCTGTTTTAAGTTATTGTTAAGCTTTTCATTCGCCAGTTAATCCCGTGCTGCTTTAACTATCTTTGCCCAAAATCAAACGCACGTGAAATCTTTTGTTAAAATCAGCCTGCTGCTTACTTGTTTTGCAGGAAAAGTTTGGGCGCAATTGCCTACGGATAACCCAAACCTGCCAACTGTTTTATTGCCAAACGGCTGGAAACTTTCTCCCGCAGGCAATAGTATTCCGTTGGGGGATTTGCCGCTGAACATGCAGCTTTCTGCTTCCAAAAAACTGCTGGCCGTAACTAATAATGGCCAAAGCACGCAAACTGTCCAACTGATTGACCCAAAATCTGAAAAACTGCTGGACGAAAAAACCATAGGCAAATCCTGGTACGGTTTGAAGTTTTCTGCGGATGAAAAGCACTTATTTGCTTCCGGCGGAAACGATAACATCATTTTGGATTATCCCATCAAACAGCAAAAATTAGGAAAACCGGACACCATAACTTTAGGCAGAAAGTGGCCGAAAGATAAAATCTGCCCAACAGGAATTGAGGTCGACGATGCAGTAGGCAAGCTTTATACCGTTACCAAAGAAGACAATTCTTTGTACGTGATAGATCTCCGTACCAAAAAAACACTGCTAAAAACAGCATTGGGGCACGAAGCTTACAGTTGTTTGCTTTCTGCCGATAAAAAAGAATTGTATATAACTTTATGGGGCGGAGATGCGGTAGCGGTTTTTAATACGAACAGCAATACAATCACCGCAACCATCGCTACGGGAAATCATCCGAACGAAATCATCCGCAGTAAAAACAGCAGTAATTTATTTGTGGCCAACGCAAATGACAACTCAGTTTCCGTCATCAATACCAAAACTAAAAAGGTTATCGAAACCATTTCTGCTGAAATGTACCCAAACGCTTTAACCGGTTCTACCACAAACGGGCTGGCACTTTCTGCGGATGAAAAAACGCTGTACATTGCCAATGCGGATAACAATTGCCTGGCTGTTTTTGATGTTTCGGTGTCGGGAAAAAGTTTTTCAAAAGGCTTTGTCCCAACCGGTTGGTATCCAACAAATGTTAAAACTTATGGCAAAACTATATTGGTTGCCAATGGAAAAGGTTTTTCTTCGCTGCCAAACCCGAACGGGCCAAAACCAATTGTAAATGCGGACGACAGCGAGTACCAGAAAGGTTCGGCCGCTACCAAAGAGCTGCAGTATATCGGTGGTTTGTTTAAAGGAACGTTGTCTTTTATCTCCACGCCAACCGAAATCCAACTTAAAAAATATTCCAAACAGGTTTACGCCAACACGCCTTACAATAAAAAGGTGGAGAGAGAAGCGTTGGGCGAAGCAGGAAACCCAATTCCACGCCGGGCCGGACAAGCTTCGCCGATCAAACACGTTTTTTATATCATTAAAGAAAACCGCACTTACGATCAGGTTCTGGGCGATGTAAAAACAGGAAACGGAGATACCAGCCTGTGTATTTTCCCGGAAAAAATAACGCCAAACCATCATGCGCTGGCGCGCGAATTTGTGTTGCTGGATAATTTTTATGTAGATGCCGAAGTGAGTGCCGATGGCCACAATTGGAGTATGGCTGCTTATGCGACGGATTTTGTGGAGAAAACCTGGCCCACAAGTTACGGCGGCCGTGGCGGTAATTATGATTTTGAAGGGACGCGGCCAGTTGCCTATCCGAAAAAAGGTTTTATATGGGATTATTGTCAGCGCGCAGGTTTAACATACCGTAGTTACGGCGAGTTTGCTGAAAACGGAAAAGCCAATATCAAAGCTTTGCAAAACCATATTTGCCCGGCTTCCCCTGGTTTTGATTTAACGATTCCGGATGTGGAACGCACGCGTATTTGGGCACATGATTTTGATTCTTTGTTGCTGAAAAATTCCGTGCCGCAATTTAGCACCATCCGTTTGGGCAATGACCATACCAGCGGGCAGCGCAAAGGTGCCGTTAGTGTGATTTCTGCTTTAGGCGATAATGACCTGGCACTTGGGCAGTTGATAGCGCATATTTCCGAAAGCCCGATCTGGAAAGAGTCTGTTGTTTTTGTGTTGGAAGATGACGCGCAAAACGGTTCCGACCATGTGGATGCGCATCGTTCGCCGGCTTTTGTCATCAGCCCTTACATCAAAAAAGGTTCGGTCAACCATGCCATGTATTCCACTTCCGGTGTTTTGCGCACCATGGAACTGATCCTTGGTTTGCCGCCGATGAGCCAGTATGATGCGGCGGCCCTGCCTTTGTTTGATTGTTTTACTGCCAAGCCCGATCTTGCTGTTTATCAGGCAAAAGCCGCACAAGTTGACTTGACCAAACGCAATACGGCCCAAAATAAAAGTGCCGAACGTTCCTCTTCTTTCAACTTGGCCAAAGAAGATGCCGTGCCTGACCTGGAACTGAACGAGGTAGTTTGGAAGGCTGTAAAAGGCGAAAAATCCATCATGCCCGCGCCGCGCCGAAGTGCTTTTGTGGTCCCCGAAAAAAAGAAAAAAGACGACGACTAAATTTTATAGGCATAAAAGAAGCATTACTTTTGTGCTTATTTAAAATAGTAAACAACAAACCGGACGGATACTGTTTTTACCACTATATTTTAGGTGGGGTTTTTTTTGGGAGAGAAATTCCCGCTTTAGTCATGAATTGTTTTCTGTCAGAATTTAAACCTTTTTTAATGACGATACTGATGTTGAAATTTGTAACATTTTGAGTAAAGACAGATAATATTTTAAATCCTGACTTTAATTTTTGGTACTTTTCAAAAAACTTATACTTTTTGAAGCGTAACTTAAATTTAAATTACGGATATGAAATATTTTATACCCTTAACAGCAGTAATGCTTACTATTTATGGTGCAGCATCGGCTCAAAACCGTCCGGCTCCGTCCGAAAACCGCGGAACGGAAGCCCGACCGGTGGCAACAATTGCATCCATCACCCAAAACCTTAAAAAGTTTGATGGTTTTTATACCTTTTATTATGATGAACGGACGGGCAAGGTTTATCTCGAAATCAGTAATTTTGATAAAGACTTTTTGTATTTCAGTTCGCTGGTAGATGGAATAGGAAACGGCGGGCCGGAACGCGGGCAGGCTTCATCCGTTATTACCCGGTTTATAAAAGTTGGGCCGAAGGTTTTTCTGGTGCAGCCGATCAGCAATTACCGTTCTGTCAACGGCAATAAGGATGAAAAGAAGTCGGTGGAAAATGCTTTTGCCAAATCGGTGATATTTGGTTTTTCGCCTGTTGCGGTTGAAGGCGGTAAAGTGCTGATCGATTTAACACCTTTTATCATCCGCGACAGTCAGAAATTAGGCGATTTGATTGGCAGCAGCCGGGGGAATCTGGGCAGTGCCAGCGCAGCCAGTAGCCGTGGCAACAGCGGCGGTGCAGCAGGAGGAGGCTACCGGATGGACGAAACCCGTTCTGCCGTTAATATCGATAATACCAAAAACTTTCCTAAAAATTCTGAATTTGAAGCATTGATCACTTTTACCGGAAATGGTGGTACAGTCGGCGGCTTTGGCAGAGGCGCAGGCACAGCACCCGATCCAAGCGCGGTTACGGTACGGATGCACCAGGCCTTTGTAGAACTGCCTGACAATAATTATAAGCCGCGTAAGTTCGATCCTCGTTCGGGCTTTAACCAGTTCAGTTATTATGATTTTTCTGCGCCGATGACGGAACCACTTATCAAAAGGTTTACGGCAAGGCATCGTTTAGAAAAGAAAAACCCAAATGCTGCCATGAGCGAACCGGTAACACCGATTGTTTATTACATCGACCGTGGCGCACCTTCGCTGATCAAAAAAGCTTTGATCGAAGGCGGTTCTTGGTGGAACCAGGCATTTGAGGCAGCCGGTTACAAAAATGCTTTTCAGGTAAAAGAATTGCCGGAAGGGGCTGACCCGATGGATATTCGTTACAATGTCGTGAACTGGGTAAACCGTTCCGGCAGTCCGCAAAGGGCGTTTTCTTACGGTTCTTCTTACACCGATCCGCGTACCGGCGAGATTATCAAAGGTGTCGTAACGTTGGGTTCCGACCGACACCGGCAGGATTATTTGATTGCCGAAGGTTTGTTGCAACCTTATGAAGATGGCAAACCGGTATCCAAAAAAATGGAGCAAATGGCGTTGGCGCGCATCCGGCAATTGTCTGCCCATGAGATTGGCCACACCCTGGGCTTGTACCACAACTTTACGTCCAGCACACATGGTAGGGCTTCGGTGATGGATTATCCTTTCCCCCGGTTTACGATGAAAGCTGATGGTACCATCGATGTTTCTGAAGCTTATGCCACCGGGATTGGCTCCTGGGACAAGCGTGCCATTATGTGGGGCTATTCCGAATTTCCAAAAGGGAAAAATGAAAATGCCGAACTGGACAAGATCATGAAAGAAACGCTGGCACAAGGACATATTTTTATCCCTGATATTGGCGGCGGCGTTCATCCTTTGGCGCACCAATGGGATGATGGTGCCAATTCGATAGATCAGTTAAATAAATTGATGCTGGTACGCCGGCACGTGTTGAATAATTTTTCTGAAAAAGCCATCAAGCAAGATGCACCGATGGCAACTTTGGAAGAAGTGCTGGTACCGATGTATTTGCTGCACCGTTATCAAATCGAAGCCGTTTCCAATTCATTGGGTGGTTTGTATTTTACCCATGCTTTAAAAAACGACGGAGAAATTGTAACCAAAATGGTAGAACCGGCCGAGCAATGGCGTGCTTTTGATGCTTTGATGAGCACCATTACGCCCGATGCTTTGGCTTTGCCGGAAGGTTTGATTGCAAAAATTCCTCCTCGTCCGGTTGGTTATCCATCTTCGGTAGAAACTTTTGGCGGCCACACCGGCGTTACTTTTGATCCGATTGGTGCTGCCGAAACCGCTACCAATGCTACTTTATCGTATTTGATGGATGCCAACCGTGCAGCCCGATTGATTGAATACAATGCGCGCGACAGCAAGCAGCCGGGTTTGCTGGCCGTGTTGGATAAATTGATCGCCCAAACTTGGAAAGCGCCTGTAGCAAGTGGTTACAAAGGCGAATTGCAGATTTTGGTAGATAACCTGACCCTGAAATATTTGCTGGGAATGGCTGCCAACAACCAAGCTGGCGAAAACGTTAGGGGAGAAGCCTTATTAAAAATCAACGAACTGCAACAATGGATGAACAGCAGTTTAGCTGCTGCTGCACCAAAGCGAAAGGCTGCCCTGTATTTTGCTTTGTCTCAAATTGAAGATTTCCATAAAAACCCGGATAAATACCAGCCTGCGCCAGCTTTAGAAATGCCGCCGGGTGCACCGATTGGTATGCCGGATAATGAGTTTGAGTTTTAATGCGGTAAAAGAAGCAGGGGTTTTGGTTTGAGCCACTGCTTTTTTTGGTTTTGTTTAGATGCTTCTTTTATTTAGGTAAATTTGTGAAATTGGAATTAAGTAAAAAGGTTATAATAATCTATTAAACTCAAAAAATAACCTATCAAAATGCCTCTTTATGAAAAGTGTAATTATAGAACTATGTTTTTTACTATTTTACAAAATATCTAATCTATGACCCATTTAGAAAAAATAGATAAACTTAAAGAATTTAAAAACGAGAAAGATTTTAGAGAGTTTTTAATTGACCTATTAAAAAAAGCCGATTTTAAAAGTGTTTCTCACACACATCGGTTTGGTAGTCCTGAGTTGGGAAAAGATATTATTGGTAAACGCTTTCACACTTTAGAGGGTGAAGAGTGGTATGCCTTTGTTGTTAAACATGGTAGAATAAGCGGTGGAACAACCGAAATTGAAACAATAAAAGATCAGATTGCACAAAGTTTTGAGTATCCATACAAAAGTTTGGATGGAAAAGAAATCAAAATAAATAGAGTAAAAATAGTTAATAATGAAAATATTACTAATGGAGCCCAAGATAGTATTACAAACAGTCCAAAGTTAAAAATCTATAACAACTTTGACTTTTGGAAAAATGAAAAGTTGGTCGAATTGATTGATCAGTATTTTCCAGATTTCTGGCTTCCTGGAGATACTTTTGTTAAAACTTATTCGAAAGAGTTAAAAAGGATTATTAATGAAGAATTTGAAATTAAAGACCTCTCATTTAGAAAAATAGAAGATAAAAATATAAGAAAACTGATAGATATTTTTGTCGATCCAGATATCACAGAAATCAATATTGAAGATAATACACAAGAACAAAAGGGGAAAAAATTTAAACGAAATAAGGTTTCCATTGATACCATTTTTTCATCCGCAGATAACTTCGTTATTGTAGGTGAGGCGGGATCAGGAAAATCTAGAATTATCAACAATATTATTTGTGATTTTTTAGATTCTACAGACATTATCAGTAAGAATCAATTGCCAATTAAACTTAAAGCAAAAGATATACGAGAGAACAAATTTGATTTGGATATAACTACTATAGAAATTATCAAATCATTTACAGATGGATTATTGCCGGATAATATTGGAGATTATTCATTTCATTTATTTATAGACGAAATCGATTTATTAAGCAATGATCAAAAGGAAAGTCTTATAGTTAAACTTGATGAGTATTGTAAAGAAAAGCACAGGTATGTACTTACTAAAAGAAGGAATTATAATATTGAAGTTGAAGAAACAGAGAGAAATGCTCGTACTTTAAGAATTCATAGTTTTAACATAGCTCAAGTTAAAAGCTTTATTGAGAAATTTTTTGACAATGAACGGGGTAAAAAATTTATTGAAATACTTAATGAAAGTAATATTCTTCAAAAACTTCCCACTACACCGTTAACCATTACTTTACTATCTCTCCTTTATGATGAAAACAATTATGAAATACCTGCTACTTTAACAGATATTTATGATGACTTTTCAACTATTTTACTAGGAAAACTTGAGGTGAGAAGCCGTACAGATTTACTCATGTTTAATATTAAAAAGCGCTTATTTACAATCCTGGCTTTACATATGCTAATTAGTAAGAGCATAGACCTGGAATACGTAGAATTTGAAGAAAAGATAAATACTTTTTTGAGACTGCGAGGTTATTCTGAACAAACAAAAGAAGAATTAATTAATATCATAGAAAATAGTGGGGTATTATATATTGATGAAAATGACAGAGTAGGATTTAAACAGCGGGCCTTTATAGAGTATTTTTCGTCTATAGAAATTTATGATCATGCTAGAACCGAATATTATGATTCATTACTCACAAATTTCAATGATTTTGCTTGGCAAAATACGGCAATATTTTTTGCAGGAAGATCAAAAGATTTACCAAATATGATAAATGATCTTCTTGCAAAAATACCGAATAACAATATTACAGATTGGTTTATTACAGTTGGAGGTATGGGATATTTATCGCAGGCATTGTATCAAACAGAATCTAGCGAAAGAAAAAAATTAGTTTTAAAATCTATAGATAATTTGTGTTTAGCTTTTGACTCAATGAAAGAAGATTCAAAACAAGAGTCTTCCTTTTTTAAAGACATCCCATTGCCATTGATAGCAACTATTCTTAATTATTGGTTTGTAGAAAACTTTAAATCAATCACTTTAAAGCAAACTTTAATAGATGCATTTGATACCCTAATTGAAGATTATAAGAATTTAGGCATAATTGAATTCTATAGTGATTTTAAATTATTCATGATTGCATCTGCATTGTTAAACAAGAATATCGGTCTGGAAGAAAAATTTAACGAATTAATGGATCGTCAATCTTTTATAAAAAATCCTGTTTTAATGATTGCTGGAGATATGTTTTTAGAATCTGGAGAAATTTATAAGAGTTCGGTTGACAAAGTGAAAGGAAAGTTTGAAAAAGTGATAAGGCAATACGTTAATGTTGTCAGATACCTTGTCAAAGAACCTGCGTATCGAATTAGTGAAGAATATAAGTTACTTCCGATTAAAGAAATAGAATGACTAATTTAAATTAGAGATACGCCTTTACTTCTTCCGCACATAAATATGCTTAATATGATTTTTCCCGGTATCCCTTTCGTCAATTTCAAACTGGTTCAGGCTTTTGATTAAGGGCAGCATTTTAGTGTAGCCGTAATTTCTCGAATCAAAGTCAGGTTTCTTTTTCAACATTAAATTGCCCAGCTCACCCAAAAAAGTCCAGCCTTCTTCATCGGCCAAATCCACAATGCTATCGGTTATCAGTTTAATCAAACCTTGGTCAACTTCGCTTAGCGGGTTTTTTGCTGCTTTGGCCGTGCTGGTTTTGGTGCTTCTTTTACTGCCCTTTTTTTCTTCAGGTGCAGCTACTTCAGGTTTTAAAATTTCCAGGTAAATAAATTTATCACAAGCAACGATAAAAGGGTTTAAAGTTTTCTTTTCGCCAATGCCAAAAACTTTCATGCCGGCTTCTCTTAACCGGGTAGCCAATCTTGTAAAATCACTATCGCTGGATACGATGCAAAAACCATCCACTTTGCCGGTGTATAAAATATCCATGGCATCAATAATGAGCGCACTGTCCGTCGCATTTTTCCCGGTAGAATAGCTGTACTGCTGAACCGGCGTGATGGCATTTTCCAACAGCACATTTTTCCAGCCGGAAACTGTTGGCTTTGTCCAATCGGCATAAATCCTTTTAAAAGTTGGTGTGCCGTATTTGGCAATTTCCTCAAACATTTCTTTCACATTTGCATAAGGTACATTGTCGGCATCAATTAATACGGCCAGTTTGAGGTCTGTTTTAGTTTCCATAAAATCTATTAGCTTGTTTTCCAAAGCATTTGCAACCCTCACAAGGTAAGTATGTTATTTAGGTTTTTTGTAAAATTGTTTAGGGCTTGTTCAAAATTTGTTCAATATGTTTTCTATGCTTCTTTTATCAACTAAAAAATGGTAAGCAATGGTTTTTGGTTTATTTAAATTGGTGCAAACACCAATTTTTATAGGGTAAAAGAAGCATTGGCATTAATCCGGAGCATATCGAAGGATCTTGTATCAATTTAAATTGGCTCTTAGTATTCCTAAACTTTAGGGTTACAGTTTTATTTTTTCTTTTTTTATTGGGGATAATTGGTTTCAAAATAAAACAAAAAAGGTACAAGCTTTTAAACTTGCACCTTTTTAAATCCTATAAAAAACCTGAATTGTTTATGCTAATTCAGACTCTACAAAAGCAGATACATGATCATCAACAACAACTGATTTTACTGTTTTAACAATACGTGCAGCAACTTTATAAGGGTCGGCTGCGGAATTAGGCCGCCGGTCTTCCAGGTAACCATACCAGCCTCTTTCTACAGTGGCCAAAGGGATACGGATAGAAGCGCCACGATCTGAAATACCATAATTGAAATCGTAAATAGAGGCAGTTTCGTGTTTTCCGGTCAGGCGTTGTTCGTTATCAGCGCCATAAACATCAATATGTTCTGCCACAACCGGGCGGAAAGCTTCGCAAATTTTATCGTAAGTTTCTTTCTTGCCTGCGTTTCTTAAAACAGAGTTGGAGAAGTTGGCGTGCATCCCGGAACCGTTCCAATCCAAAGTGCCCAAAGGTTTGCAATGCCAGTTGATCGAAACACCGGATTTTTCACCGATCCTTTCCAACAGGTAACGCGCAATCCAGATCTGGTCGCCTGCTTCTTTGGCGCCTTTGGCAAAAATCTGGAATTCCCATTGTCCGGCTGCAACTTCAGCATTAATACCTTCCACATTTAACCCGGCATCTAAACAAACATCCAAATGTTCTTCCACAATGTCCCTGCCGAAAGCATTTTGCGCACCTACCGAACAGTAATATTGGCCTTGCGGGGCAGGATAGCCATTTACAGGAAAACCAAGCGGTTTGTTGGTTTCGGGGTTCCATAAAAAATACTCCTGCTCAAAACCAAACCAAAAATCATTGTCGTCATCATCAATTAATGCACGGCCGTTGGATGGATGGGCTTTTCCGTCTGAAATCAATACTTCGCACATGACCAAAAAACCATCTTTCCTTTCGGGGTCGCTGCAAATGTAAACCGGTTTTAGGATACAGTCTGATGAACCACCGGGAGCTTGTTGGGTAGAAGAACCGTCAAAACTCCAGTTGGAACAATCTTCCAATTTCCCACTAAAATCCTTTTCAATCTTTGTTTTACTGCGTAGGCTTTGTGTTGGTTTGTAACCATCTAGCCAGATGTATTCAAGTTTTGCTGTCATTATTGGTTAATATTAATAATGTTGATTTTTTGATAAATTTTCTTACCAAATATAACAGATACGCACATTATCTGAAATTATTTTCAGCTTTATCAGTTATTTTTATAAAACTATTGCTTAAAAAGGATTTATTTTGGAAAAAATAACGTTTTTTTATCTGTGTGAACACTTTTATTGATAAATTAATAAAACAACTTCCAGCAAAAAATATGCTTTTAATTAATACTAAAAGATTGTTTAAATTTCATTCCGTGTATTTTATATACTTCTTTTATCACATAAAAAAAACAAGGTTTCTATGCTTCTTTTATCGGTATAAAAACCAAATCGAAAATTAAAGGTATAAAAGAAGCACGGTGAACTTTTCGGCCCTTAAATTTAAACAGGCACTGAAAGGCTGAAAAAACTACGGGCAGGCGGTTAAAATATTATCTATAAAAGAAGCAAGATGATTTCTATAAATAATGATCTTACCGGCTTTGATGCTAAAATTTGATTTTACCCTTAATAAGTGCAGAAACAATACGCTTATCTTCAAAATTTTATCTCCTGCCGTGCTGCCAATTTGTATGCCTTGTTTGCAAAACCCTGGTTGCCTGTTTTTTCAAAAAACTCTGTTATATTTAAACCTTTAAACAAATGATTGTTATTGAAAACTTTTGAAGTAAAAAGAAGATGCCTAATCAGGAAATCAATTGGTGTCGACTAATTGTGTCCGTGGATGTTTTTTTAAAATCAATAAACAATCGATAGTTTAGCCAAACCCATTATAACCAATAAACCTTTGTTTTGCTTAAATTAGAAAAAACTGATTTCCAATTTTATCTTGATAAAAGAAGCATCAGCAATAACCTGCCACTATTTTGTACCGGACAACCCAGTGCGAAAAAATTATATTGATAAACCATTTACCATGAACAGAAAATCATTTTTAAAAACAGCGATCATAGCAGGCGGCACAGGAAGTATAGCTTCTGCATTGGCGCAACCGGCATCAAAAAAAGACGTGCAAAAACAGCAACCCCAAGAGTTTTATGAGTTGCGGGTTTACAGTTTGAAGGACACGGCACAGCAAAAATTGGTGGAAGATTATTTTCAGGATGCGGCAATCCCTGCTTTAAATAAATTGGGGAGCAAAAATGTGGGCGTGTTTACAGAAATGAAACCGGCAGATCAAACCAGGATATTTGTGTTGATCCCTTTTAGTTCGCTGGATGCGTATTTGAAAGTACAGGATAATTTGTTGAAAGATCAAAAATACATGCAGGCAGGAGCCGCTTATTTGCAGGCACCGATAGCAGAACCGGCTTATGAGCGGATCGAAAGTTCGCTGCTGGAAGCTTTTAAAAGCACCCCAAAGCTGATGCTCCCGGAGAAAAAGCAGCGGTTTTTTGAACTACGGCGGTACGAAAGCGGAAGCGAGCTATTCGGCAAAAGGAAAATTAAAATGTTTAACGAGGAAGGCGAAACAGAAATATTTAAAAAACTCGATTTCAAGCCAGTGTTTTTTGCAGAAACTTTGATCGGGGAGATGCGGCCAAACTTAACTTACATGATCACGTTTGACAGTATGGAAGACCACGATGTCAAATGGAAAAACTTCGGCAGCAACGCCGATTGGAAAAGGATCAGCACGATGCCGGAATATCCTGATAAAATTGTTTCGCACATTACTTCTACGTTTCTGCTTCCGGCCGCTTACTCTCAAATTTAAATCGGGCATACTGTTTTTACCGGCATAAAAACAGTACACCAACAGAATTTATATTGTTTAAATATCAACTTAAATTTATATCATTGAACAGCATTTCCCTGATGCTGCCAAACCAATAAAACTAAATATTAATACTTAAAATCATGACTACAAGACGTTCATTTCTCAAATCTTCTGCCGTTTATTCTGCCGGTTTGCTCATCGCCCCGGATTTGCTTAATTATAACCACAAGTATATTGGCCTTCAATTATATACAGTAAGGGACGCTATGCAAAGCGATCCGGCAGCAACATTGGCCAAAGTAGCAAAACTGGGCTACAACTCTGTGGAAGGTGCAACTTATACCGGAACACAAAAATTTTATGGCATGGAACCAGCCGAATTCTCACGTGTATTAAAACAGAACGGTTTGATCATGCCGAGCAGCCATTATCGCCTGGGCGAAGAAAAAACAAACGGCGAAGCCGCAAAAGGCACATTGCTGTACAATTGGGACAAAGCTGTGGACGATGCAGCGGCCGTGGGCATCAAGTATATGGTTTGCGCTTATTTATCTGACCCGGAACGTGGCGGGCTCGACCATTATAAAAAGATTGCCGGTGATTTTAACAAGGCAGCAGAAGTTTGCAAAAAAGCAGGGATCCAGTTTTGCTACCACAACCATAATTTTGAATTTGTTAAACAAGGCAGTACGTTTCCGTATGATGTATTGCTGGACAACACCGATAAAAACCTGGTAAAAATGGAAATGGATATGTATTGGGTAAACAAAGCAGGGCAAGACCCAATTGCATTGATCAATAAACATCCGGGCCGTTTCCCGCTTTGGCATATAAAAGATATGGACAAAACCGCGGAAAAGAACTTTACAGAAGTGGGCAACGGTTCTATCGATTTCAAAAAAATATTTAAATACGCGGACAAAGCCGGATTGAAATACTTTTTTGTAGAACAGGACAAAACGCCTGGCGATCCGTTCAACAGCATCACCCAAAGTATTACTTACATCAAAAAAAACTTAGTATAACCATTAAGGCTTCTGATTTACAAGTTCTAAATAATGCCTTGCGATAGATTATTGGCAGGGCATTGTTTTTCATTGATAAAAACAGCATGAAAACAAAATATTTATTTAAAACGGCTTTACCGATACTGGTTTCGCTATGGTCATATTCTTTATCGGCACAAAAAATAGGAATGTTTGACGGGCAGACCGACGTGGGGAAAAACGTAAAACCCGGTTCAGGGACTTTTATTCCGCAAACGCAGCAATACGTTATTTCTGGTGCAGGTACTAATATTTGGAACGATCATGATGAGTTTCATTTTGTGTGGAAAAAAATGAAAGGCGATTTTATCCTTTATACCAAAGCGGAGTTTGCAGGCTGGAACGGCGTGGAAGAACACCGCAAAGTTGGCTGGATGGTGCGCAAAAGCCTGGATGGAAATTCGGCACAAATCAACGCGGTAGAACATGGTGACGGCCTGACTTCTTTACAATATAGAAAAACGGCAGGCGCAACAACGGAAGAAATCAAATCTAAAATCACACATGCCAACATTATTCAGTTAGAAAGAAAAGGAAATACTTATACCATGCGCGTTGCCAAGTATGGAGAACCTTTTGTGACCGAAGAAGTATCCGATGTAGATCTGGGCGATGATGTTTATGTTGGATTATTTGTAGGGTCGCACAATGCGGATGTTGCTGAAACCGGCATTTTCCGCGATGTCCGCATTACGGTTCCGGTTGCTGGTAATGCCGGCCAATCCACACAAATGAACTTAGGCAGTAACCTGGAACTGCTGGAAATTGCAAGCGGCAATAGGGAAATTATTTATTCTGTGCCGAATTCTATCCAGGCACCTAATTGGACTAAAGACGGCAAAAGCCTGATCTATAACGACGGCAAAGGTTTGCTTTATAATTTTGACCTGGCAAGCCGTCAGCCTACTATGCTCAATACCGGCGACATCAAAAACAACAATAACGATCACGTGCTTTCTTTTGACGGGAAAATGATCGGGCTGAGCAATTTTGTAAAAGAGCTGGGCGGCTCTATTGTTTATACGGTTCCTATTTCCGGCGGAACACCAAAGCAAATCACGCCAAAAGGGCCGTCTTATTTGCATGGCTGGTCGCCGGACGGCAAAAGTTTGGTTTTCTGCGGAGACCGCGACGGCGAATATGATGTGTACAAAGTGCCTGTTACGGGAGGAAAAGAAGTCCGGCTGACTACGACAAAAGGCTTGGACGATGGCCCGGAATATACACCTGATGGCAAGTACATTTATTTCAATTCGGTCCGTTCAGGTTTGATGCAGATCTGGCGGATGAAACCCGACGGCAGCGATCAGGAGCAGGTAACCCATGATGATTTTAACAACTGGTTCGCCCATATCTCCCCGGACGGAAAGTCTATGGTTTTTTTATCTTTCCTAAAAACCGAAGTAGAGCCTGGCATCCATCCGCCTTACAAACATGTTTATATCCGCATGTTGCCGATCAGTGGGCAGGGAACGCCAAAAGTGCTGGCTTATGTATATGGCGGGCAAGGTACTATCAACACGCCTTCCTGGTCGCCAGACAGCAAGCGGATTGCTTTCATCAGCAACAGCGATATGAGCAAATAATTTATACCGGTAAAAACAGTATCATCAAACCAAAACTTGCTTATTATAAAACAAGTTTTGATTTTTTTATTGCAAAAGCACAGCAGGGACAGCAGCGATAGGCTGTATCTTGACGCCCTTATAAAAAATTTCTGCCCCTTCAGATTGGATTTGTAGTTTCCCTTTTTTCAACGGAAGTTCCTGTCCGTTGTCTTGCTGCCTGGAGTTTACCAGCACCATCATTACTTTTCCGTTGATTACATGAATGCTGGTATCGCCGTGGCAATATAAATCCAACGTGTTCCACTCGCCCACAGGTTTTTCAGCATCCGTTTGTTTCAGGCAATGGCGGCCGGTTTTGCTGGTTGCACTAAAGGTAGTGAGCTGCCCGGCAGGGTTATACACAAATGTACTGTCGTTTTTCCTGGTTGCTTTTACAGATTCCGTTCCGCCGGCCACGCCCCAGTAATCGCCGCAGTTGCTTTCTTCGATCTGAAATTCCTGAGAACGCATCCAGGCACCATAATCAGCACCATGCGGCCCAACGGCAAAGTAGAGCAGTCCGCTGTCTTTCTTCTTGTTCTTTTTTTGTCCCCAGCTCAAATTCCCCCATTTAAACTGCAACTGAAAATGAAAGTTTTCATATTCTTTTTGGGTAGAAATCCCGCCCCAGCTTTCTCCGGAAATACGGATTACTTTTTCTCCATGTTGGTCAATTACGGTGAAAACATGTTTCGGGTCGTGGTTCAAACCAACCGGGATATTGGTTATCGCTTTTCCGGCAGCATCCAGGTCAGGGCCGATATAAGTATCCCAGCCTTGCAGGTTTTTGCCGTTAAAAAGAGCAGTCCAGTTATTTTCTTTTGAAATAACGCTGAAACCGGCACAAAGGATTAAAGGCAGTAAAAGAAGTATCCGATTATTTTTTCTCATAAAAACTAATTTTTAATATTTTAGAATTGTTTATTTTCCATCAAAGCTCAACTTCCAACACTGTTTTTATTCCGATAAAAGAAGTATCGGTTAAAAATCAAGGCTTTGCAAATGTAGTAACAGGTTGCAAAATAGGTAAATCCGAAAGCCAGTCCGCCAGCCGCTGTGGCAAGATATGGATGAAATCCCTATAAAAAAAACCAACGCTTTTTGTTACGATAACTCAGTGTAGATTTATCGCATCAATTGTAGTTGCTGACCCTGAAAAAACAATATTTATTATTTAACAATATGATCGGCGTTTTATTGGTAGAAGATCACAACGTGGTTCGCAATGGTATCAAACCCCTTCTGGAAAAAGAAGCCACTTTGGAGGTTATTGCTGAAGCCACCAATGGCAGTAGAAGGGCACCGGCAAAACCTGATCGACAAAACCAATACCAGAAACACGGCTGCACTCATCTGCTATGCGATCCTTAATAGTTTGATCAACTGATACTTGCTGTTTTATGGAACGGTATTTTGCTAAATTTCCCTCCAAAGCAGCTCCGTTTTCTACGGATGTTTGTGGCAAACCAAGATTTGATTTCGGCACAAATATTTTATCGACCTTTTGCTTTTATCAATGCTGCAATGCAATTATAGCACAAGGTTTAATCTTTCTTTAATTATTCTTAAACAGGGAGTTATCCAAATAAAATATAGTATTTTTACTAAGTAAAAAAGAAAATAATTTCAGGAGATTAGTCCTGTTGAATTATCAAAACTATGAAAACGAAACTGACCCCGCGTTTATTAGGTTTTTTGATCAAGAAAGGATACAAGTATTTTTTATCTCAAACCACTTGTATCGATCAGAAGGATGCTTATGTCGGCATTACTTTAAAACCTGTCAAGAAACATCCGCTGCTGCAAAAATTGCCCAGCCCTTTTAATGCTTATTGTAATTTGATCCAAGAACCAGTGCAGATGGCACTTGGACTGCACAACACCAGGATTATAGTAGAGTTGGGATGGAAGGATGCAGTAAATTTTGAAAATTTTGTTCAATAGTCTTTAGAAACAAACACATGCTAAAAAGAGTATTGGTTCTGGACAATGATCCCGGGATATTGGAAGTAATGGAAGAAGTATTGGATTATGAAGGGTTCAATGTCAATACTTTTCAAGCTACGGATGATATATTGTTTACGGTCAATACCTACAAGCCTGATTTGTTGATTATCGATTATTTGTTAAATGGTATAAACGGTGGAGAGCTTTGCCGGAAAATAAAAAACACATCAGCTACGGCCCACCTTCCGATAATCCTTTTTTCTGCTTATCCCAAGTTGCTTCAACCTCTTAGTTATTATGGGTGTAATTGTTTCATAACTAAACCATTCGATTTATCGGTATTGGTAGATAAGGTGAAAGAACTGCTTTCCGTCCTTCCCAAAACAGGTATTAATACACCCGTAAACGAGTATTAATACTAATGGGGATATTAATTTTTGAAAGTAGGATTGACAATAGCAAATACAAAGAACCCTAACTTAAATCCAGTTGCAATATGTTTACAAATTCAGGTATAAACAAGGTATTCCTTGTAGGCACTATCGGCAAAGATCCACAGTTGCATAATTTCCAGAACGAGTATGAAGTGTTGTGTTTCCCATTGATAACAAATGAAGTGATCAAAAAAAATGGTGAAGATTTTGAACTCACCGAATGGCACAATGTTAAAATACCAAAAGCAGTTGCGGCCAGTAATAGTTTGCAGTTACAAAAAGGCCACTTGCTTTACTTGGAAGGCAAAATACAAACGCGTAGTTTTTGTGATGAGAAGCAGGTGAAAAAATACAAACTTGAAATTATTGTCATCAAATTTCAGGTATTGAATACAGTTCCTTTTATGCAAACGGTATAAATATAGATAATTGTGTTGTAGGTTAAGGCTGGTAGTCCTGCTATCTGTCTTAACTATATTTTTAATAAAACGCTGTTAATTGGGTTTAACGGCGTTTTTTATTTTTACGGATATTGATTGGAGGGCTTCTAAGCAAGAATAGGATAAAATTTCTTTAAAGATAATTTGAATCCTTTTGACCATAATAATATTGATGCTGTTTTTTTTAAAGAACTTGTTTAAACTTTTGATTTTGATGAAAAGCCTGGTTGTTGGCCGTTTGAAAAAAGGACACACCCCTGACCCCTCTCAAGAGGGGAAGTATGGCGGTCATCTTTCTAAACCAACCTTTCTACTGCTGTATTATCACCAAACCTGTTTTGCATTTACTGCCTGCCTTTTGTTTGATTGGAAAGGCCGGCCGCTTGGTTTCCCCTCTTGAGAGGGGTTAGGGGTGTGCCCCCCCCCAAATTATACCCTAAAAGAAGCATCCTTGCAGAACCTAAAAAAATAAGTTTAAACAACTTCAAACTTATTTTTTATTAGAGTAATCTTTACCCAAAATGTTTTTTAGCTGATACTGTTTTTATCGGGCAAAATTTAGTATGATAAAAACAGTATCAGTTTCTGTTCAGCATAAATTATTAAAAGATCCCGGCCTTACAATTCAATCCTGGTTTTTCAAGAAATTTATCTTAATTTTCGCGCTGTCTGATGGCTGGATTTTGATCCGTCTATTTTAGAAATTCAGGTAATCGGATATTGGTATTATGGATCAAAACCAACCACAACTTAGAACGGTAAATGTAATCCGCTACGTTACGCCGCTGCGTGAAGGCGGTTCTTTGCCAGCCATTGCCGAAGCCGATGACGGGTTTTTATATGTGCTGAAATTTCGCGGGGCCGGACAAGGGGTGAAGGCTTTGATTGCAGAGCTGATCGGAGGTGAAATCGCCAGGTTATTGGGTTTGCAAGTTCCGGAACTGGTGTTTGCCCAATTGGACCCGGCTTTTGGCAGAACAGAAGCCGATGAAGAAATACAGGATTTGTTGAAGTTTAGTGTCGGGCTGAACCTGGCTTTGTATTATCTTTCCGGTGCCATCACTTTTGATCCTGCGGTCACACAAGTCAACCCAAAGTTGGCTTCGCAAATTGTATGGTTGGATTGCCTGCTTACGAATGTAGATCGCACGCCGCGCAATACCAATATGCTGGTTTGGCACAAGGAACTGTGGCTGATAGACCACGGTGCAGCTTTATACTTTCATCATTCCTGGGAAAACTGGCAGGAGCAAGCCAAGCGGCCTTTTGTACAAGTAAAAGACCATGTGCTGCTGCCCTGGGCCACAGAATTGGATTTGACAGATGCAGGATTTCGTGCAATTTTGACTCAAGAACGGATCCAAGCTATCGTTTCCCTGATTCCAATTGAATGGCTGACAACGGAACCAGGCTTGGAACCTGCGGATGAACTGCGCCAGGTTTATGTACAATTTTTATTGTTGAGAATTGCATCGTCAGAAATTTTTGTAAAAGAAGCCCAACATGCAAGAGCAGCACGTATTTGAGTACGCCGTAATCCGCGTGGTACCCAGGGTAGAGCGGGAAGAATTTTTGAATGTTGGTGTGGTCCTTTTCTGTACAAAGCAAAAATTCCTGCAACTTGTGTTTACATTGAATGAAAACCGGCTGCAGGCTTTCTCCGGCAATTTGGACATTCCGGAACTACAGGAACATATTTTCGCTATGGAACGTATTTGTTCAGGCGTAAAAGGAGCAGGACCGATCAGTCAATTGGATATGGCTTCCCGTTTCCGCTGGCTCACGGCCACCCGCAGTACCATCATCCAATCATCCAAAGTTCATCCCGGTTTGTGTGCAGATGCGTGGGAAACACTACTTCGTTTGCATGAACAGTTGGTTTTATAGCTGGCAGTTATCAGCTTTCAGCCATCAGACAATACCTAAAAGCTGATTGCTGATAACCTGATTGCTGACAGCTCCTTCCTCATTCTCCCCAAGCTGTAATTATTAAGCTTCTTTGTCCGCCATGGTTGCGGTGTTCGCACAGATAAACCCCTTGCCAGGTGCCCAAAGCCAGGCGTCCGTTACGGATCGGAACCATGACGGAACAGCCCAGCATGGCCGCTTTTAAATGTGCAGGCATATCATCCGGACCTTCTTCATCATGCAGATAATTCGGGTCATTCTCCGGGACCGCTTTGTTAAAATACGTTTCAAAATCTTTTCTTACCGTTGGATCTGCATTTTCATTGATGCTTAAAGAAGCGGAAGTATGCTGGATAAAAACCTGTAAAATACCAGTTTTAATCTCTGTAATCTGGGGTAAAGAATAGACGATTTCGGAGGTGATGATGTGGAAGCCCCTTTTCTTGGCATTAAGCTGTAGGGATTGCTGGTAAATTTTCATGCGTAAATTGATGTGGTAAAAGAAGTATCGTTAGCTATATAAAAAGAGAATAGCGGCTAAATGTTTAAGTTAAATGGCTTCGACATTAAAATCACATGTCATTTTTTAACTGATAAATTTAAACACATTCAGTTATAGAAAATGAGAAAGCTGCATATTGCTTTATAGTTATAAAAATGTAAACAGGAATATCAAAAACTTAAAACTATAATTTTCTCAGTTTCGTAAACAGAATACTAATTGCTTCAATTTTTTGCAAAGTTGATAATGATGAGTGGAAGGAATAGCATTTTGACGAATAACTGATGATCTATGAATAAAATCCGGATCATGGTCATACTGTTTTTAGCAGTGTTTAATTTGCGTAGCTCGGCGCAAAGCTGTAGCGGTGTTTTGGGCGATAAAATCCTGAATATTGATTTTGGGGCCGGAGCAGCACGCGGCCCGGCGTTATTACCTGAAGAAAGCGATTATACCTACACGGATACTTACGGAATATTAGCTGGCCAATATAGCATCGTGAACACAACTGGTGGATATTATAGCCAATGGTTCACCATACCGGACCACACCGGAAATACCAACGGCTATATGATGGCTATGAATTGTGCTGCAGCCGGCGACAAGATTTACAGTAAAAAGGTAAGCGGCCTTTGCCCGAACACTACTTATGAATATGCAGCATGGGTGATCAACCTGGTCAATTCAGCCACATTGCAAGGTGTCAATGTTAACCTGACTTTATCCGTTGAAACAACAGACGGCACAATTATTAAAAGATATAATACCGGCGACATAACGGAAAGCAGTACGCCGGAATGGAAGCAGTTTAGCACCTTTTTCACTACGCCGGTAAATACAACAGATGTAATATTAAGGATTATCAACAATAACTCTGGTGGCGATGGCAATGACCTTGCTTTGGATGACATCACTTTGCGGCCTTGTTTGCCCATGATTATTGCTTCTTTTAACCAGGCAAATCTTACAACGGCAACAAACCTTTGCCAAGGAGATGATGCGGCCTATACTTTGACCACAAACATCACCGGTGCTTATGGTAACCCGGTTTATCAATGGCAGGTAAATGCCAATAACGGAACGGGTTGGGTTGACATCCCTGGGAAAACCACCACTTCAACTACGATACTTTTTCAAGCTGCCAAAACAGGTTTTTATCAATACCGTTTGGCTACTGTGAAGGCAGAAAATCGGAATTTGTCCTGCTCCTATGTATTTTCGGACACGCTTACAGTTCAGGTAAATGCAAAACCGGTTCCGGCGGCTTCAGGCAACACGCCAATTTGTGAAGGCAGCACGCTCCATTTACATGTGGTAAACGGGGCCTCCTATCAATGGACAGGTCCGGGTGGGTTTACTTCTTCCCTCCAAAATCCTTCCATTCCCAACATCACAACATCCAAAGCTGGCAAGTACCTGGTTGTACTTACTTCTGCGCAAGGTTGTATGGCTACAGATTCTGTAATTGTAGCAATCAACCCGCAAACAACTTATAGTGCCGGCAGCGATGTAACGATTTGCAAAGGGGGCAGCACCATGTTAAATGCTTCGGGCGGCAGCTTTTACCGCTGGAAACCTTCGCAAGGGTTATCCGATACTACCATTGCCAATCCGGTTGCCAGTCCGGCTGTTACCATGGCTTATCAGGTTTTGATAACCAACCGGTATGGTTGCATTTATACCGATACGGTTATGGTAACCGTGGCAAAACCATTGGTGGCCGATGCCGGCCCGGATAAAAAAACAGTAGCCGGAAAATCAGTCCGTTTAAACGGAAAAATTACGGGCGGTCAGTTTACTTATTACTGGTCGCCCACTACTTATCTCAGCGATGCCACAACTTTAACGCCTCTGGTCACGACAAAAGAAAATATCACTTACACGCTCCATGCGGTTTCGCAAAATGGTTGCAGCGGATCGGTGGATTCTGTAACGGTGGATGTGAGTTCGGACTTGGCTGTTCCAAATACTTTTTCCCCCAACGGAGATGGCGTGAACGACAGTTGGAACATACCGGCACTGGAGGCTTATCCCGGAAGTATGACCGAAGTTTTTAACCGGTACGGAAGTGAAATTTTTAGAAGTATCGGCCAGGCAAAACTTTGGGATGGAACAATAAACGGACAACCGGTGCCAGTAGGTACGTATTATTATAAAATAACCGGCAGCAACGGCAACATGCTCAAAGCTGGCTGGGTATTTTTAGTACGATAAGTTCGGGCGCAATTTATTCTGTTGTATTTTATTTTGATTTGCTCCAATTATAATCAGCAAAACCAATTCTTCCGATACTTCTTTTACCACCTAAAAATCATCAACCTAAAACCTGATGACAGAAACAAAGCGGATAATTATTAGGTTTATCAAAAATAATCCCAAATCAATCCTTACCGAAACTGCTTATGATCAGCATAGAAAATGAATTTTTGAAAATATCCTTTCAAACAAAAGGAGCAGAGATGGCCTCGATTTTTAATAAACAAACGCAAACGGAACATTTATGGCAGGCAGACCCGGCAGTTTGGCCTTGGCATGCGCCCAATTTGTTTCCAATTGTAGGCGGTTTATTCAACAATGAATTACAAGTGAACGGCCAGGGATATCATTTGAACCGACATGGTTTTGCGCGTGAATCAGAATTTAAACTGATTGATTCCAATCCAACCCATGCCAAATTTTCCCTGCCTTTCAGCGAAGCAACTTTAGCGGTTTATCCTTACCGTTTTGAATTTCAGGTTTTGTACGATTTATCAGAACAGGACTTGCATGTTACCTACAAGGTGATTAATCAGGACGGGCAAACCGTTTATTTTTCTGTCGGTGCGCATCCTGCTTTTCAAGTTCCTTTTAAGGCTGATGAAAATTATGAAGATTATTACTTGGAATTTGAAAATCCGGAACCTTTGTTAACACACTTGCTTTCTGCAAATGGTTTGTTCAGTGGGGAAAGGGAATTGGTTCCGACAGATGGCCGAAAGCTTTGGCTCAGCAAAAATTTGTTCGACCGTGATGCACTTGTTTTAAAAAACATCACCTCCAAAAAAGTAAGTGTCCGCAGCAAAAACCACGATCAAAGTTTAAGTATCAGTTTTGAAGATTTTAAAGATTTGGGCATCTGGGCAAAACCCGGTGCGCCATTTGTTTGCATCGAACCTTGGTTAGGTTATGCAGATACGGAAGGAAAAATTACCGACATTCAGCAAAAAGAAGCGATTGAAAAAGTAGAACACGGCCACGTATTTGAAGCCAAGTTTACCATCTCTTTAAAAAATTAGGTTTTAGCCCTAAAGAAAGAGTTATGCTTTGATTTAGATAGTATCAGGATTAATAAAAGAAGTAAATTTGAAATTGATTAGAAATGCTTCTTTTATAGATATTATTAAATGATTTTAATATATAATTTTTGATAATGTTAATGCTAAAATATGTAAAGAGATTTTTTACTGATTTTATTTATTTACCAAACTACTTATTTTTTAGAAGATATTTTTTACTACCAGTAATAATATTTTTTTTAAGTATAGGTATTTTTTTGTTTGCACAACTTATAATAAACAGAAGAAGCAATTTAGATACAATAAAAGGACATTTAGTATTTTGGGAAGTTAAAAGATACAATAAGTCTAAGTCTAATGAATATAAATTAATCCTAACATTATATCATAATAGCAAAGATTACTATCTTTTTATTAAAGGAAGGGAAGTGAATTATTTTCTTAATAAATTAAGATTTCAGGATAAAATTGAAATTAAGATTTCTAAACATATTTATAAAGAATTAATACTTCAATTAAAAGTGAATGACAAAATATTAACGGATGCAGAGGAAAATGAAAAAAATATCGTAAATGTATTATTTATAATATTACTGTTTCTAATTGTTTTTATAACAATGTATTATTTTCATATAAAGTCAATGAAAAAAATGATTAAAGAGAACAAAGCTATATTACTTTAACTTTCTAATTAATGTCAGTTTCTGGGGGAAAATCCCTCGCCTTTAGGCGAAGACTTTAGTTTAATATCTTTGGGATGTGCAAAACTATCGGAAGACCTCTCATACGACGTACGATTGTAAATATCATGTAGTAT
>JAABUP010002005.1_pt1 | contig 41190 bp, 59 predicted proteins | sample 5559201 | NCBI WGS metagenome assembly JAABUP01 (sample SAMN10711887, study PRJNA513373) | rock metagenome | isolation source: Antarctica rocks | place: Antarctica | reverse complement strand
GCTGTGCTGTGCTGTGCTGTGCTGTGCTGTGCTGTGCTGTGCTGTGCTGTGCTGTGCTGTGCTGTGCTGTGCTGTGCTGTGCTGTGCTGCGCTGTGCTGCGCTGTGCTGCGCTGTGCTGCATCCATCTCAATGTGCCTTCATGCTTCACTTTGTACCCACGCTGCAGGTGATTGGCAAGCGCATCAAGATGCAAGGCTACATTGTGATGGACTACTACCCAACCTTAGGAGCACAATTCCGCAAGGAAATGGCACAGGTCAGCCTGTGTTGCTTGCACTGCCTTGTTCATTCTGTAGTCCTGCCTCACCTCTGGAATTGCTGCTGCTCTGAGGTCATCACTGCAACCATACTGCACCCTCTGTGAGATCTGTGAGAGCAAGGTCTTGCTGAGCTCACTAGTTTGTATGTTGACAAGGAGGTTCTGCTCATGAGGTGTTTCAAACGGAGACAGGCTTATGCTCTACCAGGACCTACGTGTCACGCTCAAGCTTGACTTGGCAGCAGTAATCTAATGACATTGTTGGTGCTGATACATTGCTCACACAGTAATGTGGGTTTGCAGTGGCTGAAAGAAGGCAAGGTACATTATGTGGATGATGTGACCAATGGCTTGGAGAATGCACCAAAAGCTTTCATTGGCATGCTGCATGGGGAGAATGTTGGCAAAGCTGCTGTGAAGGTTGCTGAGCCTTGATGGCCCTGAGCACAGCCTGAAGACTGGTTTATGTCTCGCAGCATCTATTGTGCAGTCCCAGTCCTAGCTAGTTTCAAGTGTGTGTGTCAATGACAAGGTGTTACAGCAGGTTCCCCCTGTACTTGTTTTTTGTGCCAAACTTGTTTTGCTAAGATATGCAGGCAAACAGATCAAAGGCATCTCCTGTCTTTTTCCCAGCTTATGGTGCTAGAAGTGTTTGACAAGTTTAAGCGGGTGAATGCATGAGGTTTGGTCAGGCAGGTTTTATATTTCATTGAACGTTCTCAAACGCAGCATTGTTTGCCCATGCTGTAGAGTCATGTCATTGCATCAGTGTGAACTGATATTTAATAATTAGGAGGAGTCTTGAAACTTGATCTGCGTGCAGCGTTTGACAGACTACGGCTTGAGCTGGGTAATGCTGCATCTGGGCTGGATGATCTGGAAGCAACTGATGCAGATGATCAACAATGAGAAGATCCGGCTCATGCAGCCACAACGTCATGTGAATTATCCCTGTTCAACATTGCAATGCGTTGAGAAAAAGAATTCTGTCAAGGAGTGGTCAGGGGCAACTGGCAAGCAGAAGAAGCGCAAATTGCTGTTCATTGTTGGTACAACCAAGGTTCAGACCTTGATGCATGGGCACATCTGCAACTTGTGCCATTTGCTCATGGAAGTTGTCTGTCACAAACGCATGTTGTAGGCAGCATGGTAGCATGTTGATTCACAACCATTGAATTTTGAGGCTGTCTATTTGCATTGTTGGAGTTTGTACATTTGGGGGTGCCAGCCCGCCCCTTGGCTGCGCCAGACCCCCTTCAGTGCTTCTGGGTCTATTTGACGCTTCCTGCTGCGAACAGCAAAGGATCCTCAGCAAGGCGTCTCGCTCTGCACAGCTGGGATTGTGGCTGATCAAGGCGCTCGCAAAACCCAAGCCAGATGATCTGACCAGAGTTTCGCTTGAAGTCAGCATGTTTTGATCAACTGCGGCAACGCCGCTCGAAGTGAACTCGAGCAGGATTTGAACAATCAAACTCTGACAGAACATAAGTTATAGCATGCCAGGCATTGTCATTCAGAACCCACAGCAGACGAACACAGCTGCTCTTGCTGAAGCTGCTTTCGAAGATGCTCCCAGCTTACACCCTGAGACAAGCTACGTCTGCGTTGGGGACACGATAGACACTGACCAGCAGGAAGGCTTTCTCAGGTGTGCGACCATATGACAACCTTGCTCGTGTTGCCCTCAGTCTCAGTAGCAGGTGACCAAACACTTTTGCTTTTTTGCAGGGGTCATGGCACTCAGGTGGTCGACGGCACATTGATGGCCATTGTATGTGGTGTCATTCAACGCGTGAACAAGCTCATATCTGTGGTACCTGTCAAAAATAGGTGCATTTGATCATGGCTTGTTGCTGCCGGGAGTTTTAGGATACCAAGCTAAAGTTCACCGTGTCTCATAGATACAATCCAGAGCTGGGAGACGTGGTTGTTGGCAGAGTCACTGAGGTAACCTTGCTTTGTGCATCCCAATCTTCAATTTCAGCATCAAAGTTGAAGCCGTAAATCAAAGTGATCGAAGTGGCATGTTGATCACCTGCGAGAGCAGTTTGTGAAGTTGCATAGCTCAGCGTTGTCAATGACTGTGCTGCAGGTTGCCAATAAACGCTGGAGGATTGACTTGAGATCAAAGCAGGCTGCAGCTCTTATGTTGTCAGCTGTCAACCTGCCAGGCGGTGTGCAGGTGCTGAGCTGTCATCTTGCTATCCTGCATGCTATTTATCTGCAGAAGTCTTTACATGCATGTCTGTCAGCCTGAGACTGCCACCTAGCATGAACATGTCAGAAACAACTACTTGTATGCATGTTTATACGTAGAGTGCTTGGGATGCAGCAGTCTGATTGACTGTAAGTGCTTGGGATTCAGCAGTCTGATTGACTGTATGACATGACACATGTTTGCATGCAGAGGCGTCGTACAGCAGAGGATGAGCTCAACATGCGCACTGTCTACGCCGAAGGGGATCTCATAAGTGTGAGTATGCTGTAGGCGTTTGCTGCGTCTACAACAACGCCTTTGCAACTGCAGATAGTGGCTCTTGCCATGTTCTTGCCATGCCAGTGTGCTTAGCTGCTGTTGAGCTCAGGTGATGTCCACAGCATGTGACAGCAGCTATGCCAACGGACCTATATGTGCTGCAGGCAGAAGTGCAATCCTTCTATGCTGATGGAGCTATTGCACTGCATACTAGAAGTCTCAAGTATGGCAAGGTAAGCATGCACTCTGACACACAGATCCATGCCATCATAGATCCCAGTTTATCAAAGAACCTGTAGCATGAAGCTGGGGTGATCATTCACGCTCTGTTCTGGGTTTAAACCCTAAACCCTAAACCCTAAAGATCATAACAATCGCATGAGATCTATCAACCACTAATGGACAGAAGGCTGCCTATGCTTATTATGACATGGATCATCTGGCGCAGTGTTCTTCAGCACACGGCTGAGCTTGGTTCTGCTCTCACTGCAACCCTGGACTGCTGCTATCAGCTTTTGCCTCTCAGTGCCCGGGCTATCACAAACACCGCCATGTACTTCTGCATTCTGCACTATTGGGCACCCTGCAACCTCTTCTGTCGCGGCTGCTTTGATGTGCTTGTATGAATTCCTTGTGAAAATTTCGCTTGCAGCTGGCAAATGGGCAAATAGTGGAGGTGCCTCCCACTCTGATCAAGCGCCAAAAGCAGCATTTCACGACACTGGAAGGAACAGGCAAGTCAGTGGTTGTTTGCATGGCATCTATAACAGTAGAGCATCCCTTGGCACGCCAGCGAGGCCTTCCTCGTTTCAAAGTTTGCTCACTTTCAGTGGCAGCAAGCTGAATGTAGCTGTGCAACTCAACAGCACAAATGACATCTGCCGTGTCCTCAGAAAGACCCACTGTGTGTACGCACTGTTCACGGGTTTTCCCAGGCCACATTTGCTGCGCCAGGCAGTGCACAACAGAGGCTGTGCAAACAATTCTGCCCACAATCCAATCCTTTATGCCCATTTCAGTCTTGCTGGATCCTTTTCCTTTTTTTCTCCTGCAGGTGTCCAGCTGATCTTAGGCTTGAATGGTGTCATCTGGGTCTCGGCAGAAACTACGCCATCTCCAGAAGCACCAAAACCCAGCATGGAGTCAGATGCTCAGCCACCAACTGTCAGAAATGTGTCACAAGCTGAGCGACACGCCATTGCCAGGGTTGCCAACTGCATCAGAGCTCTTGCCAAGCTCTTCTTCTCCATCCATCCAACATCGATTCTCAGTGTGTACATGGTGTGTACCACTTGCTATTTGCCTTGATCTTCTGGCTGTTCAGCTACTGTACATCCAAACGTTCCTGTACTGATCCTGCACAGCAGGTGTCATTTATGCATACTTCAGTACTGCTCATACTTGTTGTTTGCCAGGAGATATGCTTGCAGTACAATGACAAGATTTCTGATTGTGTGCTGCATTTGACTTGCCTTCAGCAAGGTACCCAGAAGTTGCAGCAGCGGCTTTGGGTGCATTGCAGTTGGTGTGCCTTTACGCTGTTTGCTGCTGCAATCCCTACAGAACACTTACGGTGCAATGTAGGCCAGTCTGGATCAGCAAGTGCCAATTACAGCAATCGCACAGGAGGCAATGCTTGCTGACATAGCTAGTAGAGAAGCAGCTCTGAGACATAGCGATGACTGAAGCGCTTGCTGAGGCCACTTTGTTGTTGGGCTCAATGGTTGCGCGACTGCATGCAGCAAGAGAAGGATACTGCTCTGCCGGGCAGCCATAAACTGCTGCGAAACCCAAGGCTGCAAGCATACTCAGACACATGCAGGCAATAAATGGAGCTGTGGTTTCCTGGGGCCCGCATGCTTACATCATTATCATTGCCTTCAGCTAGCTTGCTGACCTCTGAGTATGGCAGAGCCGTACAACAGCAAACCTGCAAGTGTGCCTGGATCTGGTACAATCACACACACTACCTCCAATCTCAGCTCTGCATGGCATTGCCTTGTGCTAGCCCTTGTAGCCCGCAGCCAGGACTGTCACCATCAAAACAGCAATCAACAGCAGATGCTGCACTTGTTCTCAGCAGCTTATACAGTCAGCAGCTCTGTTCATCATGATGTCAACCCGTGAACATAAGCTCTGAGATGCATCGCACAACCTGATGTGTATCTGAATTGCAATGTATCCGGGAACAGCAAATCTGCACGCAGTCTCAGACACACTTGGTCATGAGCTTGCTGATCAATTACACAATTAAGATCAGGGTCGACAAGGAGCTGCAGCATCAGAGTTCACATAGACTAGTTCTGCACGATGAGATTTGCTGGTGTTCAGAATGTTGCTGTGTTTCAGCAGAGGTGTGAAGAAGAAGCGAAGTTGCAGTGTTGGCTAGTATATGCCGATTCCCTGCGTATCTGCACTGCTGGCAACCGCGTACGCTTGTGGTTAACTTTTTAAGCGGATCTACATAGTCTGCATCATACCTCACATCTACCGGACGGTCGCAGGCTTCTAAAACCGCGTTTCGCTGATCTGATATGCTCGTGCCTTCCGCTTCGACCCTGTGGTCGTCGCAACCATTCACCAGTCTGCACAGCTTGACACCCCACGGCACGATCTGCCGGCGGCATTGCAGGTCACAAATCCCATTCATAGGCTGTCGTGCAGATAGTCAAACAGACCATAGATCAACGTTTCCGAAACAGTCGCTTTCAGACTCCAAATCGGCACAAGACATTATACAGTCCAGCAGACGTGAAGCTGTCCTTTCCCTGCTATTGGCTCTACAAGTTCCAGCGCTTTTGCCGAGCGGTGCAGCTCATGCCCTGGGGTAACGCTTGTGTGGCTAAGGATCAACACAACGTTGCTGACCTGGCTTGGCTCAGACAAGCAAAAGTGCATGTCAGGTTTCAAAAGGAGCTGAAGAAAAAGCGAACAAGTCTGGACGAATACTCAACCAGTGGTATGTAACTGGATGTCACTCTGCCTTGTATGGCCCCATGAGTTCTTGTAACATCCTTGTTCCCTTATCATTCTCATTCACCTATCATCCTCATTTTGCAGCCTCAATGCAGAGACGGGCATCAAGTACTACGACTTGAGAGTTGGTGGCGGAGATGCAGTTGTCAAAGGCAACCTAGTAACGGTGCGCAGCCTGTTGTAACACTGCCTAATGGCAAGCAGCACATTGATTGCTTCTTGCAAGCTCCAACTTCAGCCTGTTTTGCAGGTTCATTTTGACTGCATGTACAAAAGCCTAGATGTGGTATCTAGCAGATCTGCACGACTCCTGGGAGCAAATCGCAGCATTGCTGAGGTCAGTCAACTTGATGTCACCTGCCTGACTATGCCAAGCATAGGACATGCACAGGTCCAATGGTCTGCACTGCCAATGAGATTGAATGTGGTCATCACAAACATCAGGCTGTGCAATTTGAGCCTATGCCAGCCTTCACAGCAGCATGGAAAGTTTGTACTGTTTCTGCAGCCTGTAGAGTTTACAGCTGGATTGGACGTGGGCTCTGGAGGTGTAAAACAACCTGCAGGGGAGGGAGCAGGCGGGCTTTTCTCAGGAGCATCTGGTCCCAAACCACCAGCAGCCTTGTCCCAAGCTGTGCTAGGGATGAAACCTGGCGGAAAGGTCAGTGAGACACCCATGCCGCTGATGAACTTTTCTTCTGATCAAGCACTGCTGTATGGAAAACACTTTTTCAGTTCTGTGCTACCAATGATATTCAAATCTGCATTGACCTCGAGCTGCTGGCCAGTCGTGACCATCTTAGCAAACTACGCTGCAGCCTTCACATGAATTTCTGCTGTCAAGTCTGTATGTTGCAGGCCTGCTATTAGACTCCAGGCACCATAAAGCTCTGGCATAGTACGCAGTGTCTGTGCCAAGGTATATAGAGCTGTTGTGCTCAAATGCTTATGACTTTATGCAGAGATCGGTGATCGTGCCACCTGAGCTTGGGTATGGCAAGCAGGGCTTGCTGGAGATACCACCTGATGCCACATTTGAGCTGCAAGTCCAGCTCTTGAGCGTCAAGTAGCCAGAGTGGCACTGAGTGAAGAACTCATATTCATCCAATGAAGCTGCAGCTGCAGAAGGCACACCCTGCACCCATGAATGTATGCAGCTGTTGGGGAGCAGTGATCCTGATGGTTCCATTCTGCATCCTCTCGGTTTGATCTAATCTGACACATCATACTACATACTATGGTCCGTTGATGAGACAGACAATGCAAGGTTGAATCATCCATTACTCTTGGAGTGAATGTGGTGCACACACAGCTCTTCAGATGTTCAACATTGTCCTGGAAAGCAGCGAGTCAGGCTGTTCGTCTCCGCTTTCAGGCGTTTTTGATACTGGCGGAACTGACTAGTTGGCATGCATTGGCATACATTGCTGAAAGATCATAAACACTGTGCATGCATTGATTGGCCCTAATAAATGATTGACCAAGATGCTGCTCAAGGCAATCAAGAGTCGTTTGACGTAGTGAAGTTGTTTTCCACGGCGTGACAGACTACTACAGCCATGACAGACTACCATTCAGAAAGACCTGCAGAAGGACCAAGTAACTGCCAGCCAGAGCTGCTGAAGAACGAGGAGAGCGTGAACCCAGATTCTGCAAGACGTAATCTGCAGAAGGGGTCTCTGCGAAATTCTTCGAATCCGCTGGCAGTTGGTGCCAATTCGCAGACCCTTGGACCGATCGAACTATTCTTGAAAGGCTCATTTCCTGGAGCTGCCCTTTCACTGAATGGGGACTTTCCGATCGCTGCATGGGAGTGGGATTTCTCACAAATTTGACCTGCCGGCCGGTACTAAGCTTGGTATGGCTAGCAGTGTCAGCCTCCAGCTAATTTGTAAGCACGATCGCGTCGCTTGCGCTCGCCAGCCAGCATACCCGGGTGTTGTTGTTTCCAGCTGTCGCGCTCATCGTCAGCCACCTCTCTGGCACTAGCTCGCAGGCTTAGCGGGGCTACTTGCCTCAGCGTTTGCCTGCTGTTTCCTGCGCAAAATACGTGACCGTCTTGCCTTTCCTGCCTTGCTATCTGCTCAGAGCGGTTTCAGAAGTCGCCTGTGGTTGTGCTGCATAGCAGTCATCTGCTGAAGCCCGCTGGGCTGGCAGCGCTGGCGCCTGTACGTTCAAACACTTGCTGAGCTTAGGATAATCAGCTTTGATGCTAGGTCCTCGCGGCTTGGACAACCTAGGCCCCGGCCGTCAGTCAGAAGCTCATATGTCTCAACAGCTTAGCAGGCTTTGTCTGCAAGTCAATGGAAGCGTACGGTTATTGTGGTAGAACCTTGAACAACGCAATGGTTCAAGGAGGGGAGGTCAGTTCAGCAGCAGAAACAAATGGAACTTCGGCCAGTCACCAGGACGATGGAGAGGCAGCGGACAGTCATCCAGTCGCAGAACGGGACCCCTCTGAGAGATATAGTCGGGTACAGCACAGTAACTCGTTTCGGAATTTCTGCTATAGCCTGGGATGTCAGGTCTGAACAGTTGTCAACTATGCTGCAGTTCGATACTGTTCTTGGCCGAGGGGCCTTCAAGACAGTGTACAAAGCTTTTGATGAGGAGGAAGGAATTGAGGTAGCCTGGAATCAAGTCAGAGTCAATGAGCTGGTGACGTCTAGGGAGGAAAGGTACAAGCGCTCAAGCTCTTGGCTTTGGTTATCAGCAATTAAGTATATCGTTGTTGCTGCTCTTGTTGGTGTTGTTGTTGTTGCTGTTGTTGTTGTGTGCTGCAGGCTTTGTCACTCCATCACAGGCCCTCACACAACTTCTGACAGCAAAATGTATTTGCAGGGACCGCTTGTTTGCCGAGATACGTGTACTGAAACAGCTTAAGCACAAGAACATCATGACCTTTTATGATTCTTGGCTTGATCAGAAGACCTATTCTGTCAATTTCATCACAGAAATGTTCACCTCTGGGACGCTGCGACAGTAAGCTCTCATACATGTTGCTGTTTCTGTCGCCCACTTTTCCCCATACTAGTAGTACGCGTCTGCGCTGATGTGTCTGTTGCTTGTGCTTGCTTTCTTGAACAAAGTTATTTGGTGTCATATCGTCTGTTGTCTTGTGTCTCTTGTCTCACGCACAGACAATCCCTGCAGGTATCGTAAACGACACAAGCACATTGATGCTGAAGTTCTGAAGGGGTGGGCCTGGCAGATCTTGTGTGGGCTGGTCTACTTGCATGGTCACACCCCTCCCATCATCCACAGGGATCTGAAATGCGACAACATCTTCATCAACGGTAGTGAAGGCGTAGTAAAGATTGGTGATCTTGGTCTTGCTACCTTGCTCAGGGGTAGAACAGCACCTCAGAGCGTTTTAGGTAACCCTCATACATCATTCTATCTAGTGTCAAATGGCATCATTGGCATCAAGAACCAAGGCCACCTGTACTGGCCTGGCTTGTACCAGCAGCTGCTTTGTCAAGCGCTCAGCATACACAAGCTGTGGTCTAGATGTGCATCACTGCTTGCACCAGCACTCAATTGTCTGGCAAGCTGCCATCACCCAAAGCTGCTTGCACAAGCACTACTAGCTTGTCTCCTTTACTGCATCTTCAATATTCACTTGCTGATGTCAGGCACGCCTGAGTTCATGGCTCCTGAGTTGTACGATGAGGAATATGACGACCGTGTGGATGTCTACTCCTATGGCATGTGTCTGTTGGAGCTGGCTACCTTACAGTATCCATACTGCGAGTGCAGAAATGCAGCTCAGATATACCGCAAGGTCACGCTGGTATGCCTGCCAGCCTGCCCTGCCATGAGCTGACTGTACAACTTGCAGCCCACCTTGACATCAGGCTTGAGGCACAGCACAGCTCAAACTGCATCAAGACAAGCCTACTGGCAGTAAAGAAACATGCCGCACACAGATAACAAGCTGCCATAACTTTCAGGACAATGCATAGTTTTGTTGGTTGTCAGCTGCAATGTGTTGCTGCGTATGCTGCCTCAGCATGGCAATCACTGTGGTATTCAGTCAACATCTGCAATCCTGCTGCAGGGGGTGAGGCCTGCTGGGCTGCAGAAGGTGCCCACCTTGGAGCTTGCAGAGTTCATCAACGTCTGTATTGGCTCACGGGAGAGCCGGCCACGTGCTCGTCAGCTGCTCAAGCACTCTTACTTTGACAGCATCCGCCAGGAGAAGTGCGCAGCTTACAAGCTGCAAGCAGATGCTCTGGCTTCAGGCACAGCCTCTGGGTTTGCAGAAGGGGACCCCGGGGAGTTTCTAGAGGATGCCAGCAGCCAAAATGGCAATGTATTCCATACTTCTTCAGAGTCAGGCATGCTGGCATCGTCCATGCTGCCCACAGAGCACACGGGCGCTGCACCCCTGGATGTCTCAACCCCATCAGCGTTAGAGGGACCCAGCATGAGCGCTCATCAGTTGACAAGCGCACCAACAGTTGGGGCGCCTCAGCAGGCCATCACCCGGCCCCCATCTCTTGTGGGTGCATCCTCTGGCGACATGTACTCCCCTAGATCTGATGGGCAGCACTCCACTGGTCAAATCTCTCCCCCATTGTCCCCTGTCCACTCATCGCCTGGTGACAGTGATGGCGACTCAGCTGCAACAGCGGTCACAGCACCAGAGGTGTTGCAAGCGCCAGCCCCGCCCATGACATCTGACTCTGACAGTCACCATGGGGTGTCACTGGAACAGGCAGCAACATATGCCACGGTCGCTGAGAGTCTAGTCAGCATGGCTGAGGTGCTGAGTGATGGGGAGCACAGCATGTTTGGTGACACAGCCACTGTTGTCGCTGCTGGGGGTGATCGCCAGTTCAAGGTCAAGGGGCAGCTGCATAACAGGGCAGACGGTGACGAGGATGACAAGCTCAACTTGCGGTTGCGCATCTGCCAGCCCCTCGGTGCGTTCTTGCTGAGCAGTGCCATCTCTGTGGGACATACCCCTGTCATGCGTTGCCTGATCTGGCATTGCCATGCAAAGTCCTTCTGCTGTTCAAGTTTGTGGAGATCTGGCATGGTGAGGCCAGATATTGACTATCTCACTCTGCAGGGATGCACTCAGTACAGCTGCATCTTTGGCATGGGGTGTGGTAGTCTCCCTTGACTCATGTGCTTGCTGCAACAATACCATGCAAACCTGTTGATGCCGTCACATCTGGCTTGATATTGCCCTACTGGATGTTGCAGCAATGTTGGGTACCTTAGTCTCACGACAATGTGCTCATGTGCAGGGCCTGCTAGAACAGTTGAGTTTGACTTTGACATGGGAGCAGACACTGCTATGAGTGTGGCTAGTGAGATGGTGGAGGATCTGTCTTTGAGTCATGACGATGCCAAGGCTATTGCTGCCGCCATCAAGCAGGAGATCAAGCAGCTCACTGGTCAAGCCCCCATGTTCAGTGTTGTACATGGGTCAGTGCCTCTCTTGCAACTAACAGTCTCAGACATTCTGCACATGTCCCTGTTTTCTGATGACATACAAATGTGCTGAGCACCCTGCCTGAGTATAGCATAGTCTCAGCTGCAAGTGTTTGTGCAACTGACACATGCCTCACCCAGATAAAACCAGCTTTGCCATGGGATTGCATATGCAGTGCTATGCTGATACAACTTGCCACATACCAGCATTGTTGCTGCAAGACCCCATGGCTGTAAGTTCCTACCACCAGTGCAGCACACAAATTTGCACTGTCTGACATCCTGTTGTCTGGTGCTGCAGCAATGCTGAGACTGTAGACACCCCTGATGTCACAAGAACACTCTCAAACAGCTCTGGCGAGCAAGACGCTGAGCCAGCACAGAGGCAGGATAAGGGCCACATCCAGCAGCAGCAGCAGCCTCATCAGCAGCCAACTGCTCAGTTCCCAGCATTGCGACACCCGGCGTTTGCTGAGGGCATTCAGCGTGTGAACAGCCCAATGCCTGCACAAGCCTTTGATGCTGCAGCTTATGCTGCTGCTGCTGCAGCTCGCACTGCCAGTCCTGGTGGGCACTGCTGCTGCATCCATTATGCGTTGATAGATCCAACAGCTCACAAGGCAGTGATTGCACAGCTCGTTTCACTTGCAATTGCAGAGGTTGAGAAAGCTTCTGTCTTTTTAATTGGCTCTTCCTCCAAGCAAGATAGCAAGACCTGCAGATTTTTGGAGCTGTCTGGCCTGTTTGTGGTGGTGTTTGGCATATTGCACACTGCTGTTTCTTTAACAACAGCTAAGCCCCAGTGCGTGGTCTTTTTACATTACATTGTTCGGCAGCAACTTTAGGGTATTGATATTGCTGTGGTAATTTGTGCAGGCGCCAGGGCGGGGTCAGCTCTGCAGCCTGCCCACAGATCAGAGGATTTGGACCAGGCTCGGGCTCCCACTAGGCCCCCACTCTCGAGCCTGAGGGGCAACAGCCAATCACAGCTGCCCACTGCAGAGCAGTCTGATTGGCCTTCTGCACTGCTGCAAACGCGCAGCGACATGACCATGTACACCAATCACGTCCATCTCACTCCTGGCAGCGATGATGCACACATGCTGCATGATGTACACCATGATCTTGGCTCCCCACGCAGTCATTCCAGCCAAGGGAGCAGGAGCAGCTTAGCCTCAGTTGCTACTGCGCCTCCTGGGTTCTCACAATACAGGAATGGGATCCCCACTAGGTAACATTTCTGTGGCAGTCTGTTTTGGTTTAGCTTGTGCAGTTGGAGGTCAGTGATGCCCAAGTTCTGCATGCCCAAAAGCTGTCCTGGCACAAACGTCAAAGCAACATACAAGCTGCTCAAAGCCAAAAATGGGTCAAGCACTCGACTCCAGCATGCCCAGTTCCTGTCAGTGCTCTGCACTAGCACGCTCAGTCCCCATCAATACATGACACATCCGCCCCTTGTCATGCGTTAACATGCGCCCCCTTTCTTGGGGTGATTTAGCAGCGATGAAGTGTGATTGGCTGGTGCAGTGAGCAACTGCGGCATTGGAGCAAGAGAGGCTTGTCACCGCCCAGGGAGGAGGATCGCAAACTGCCTTTGCACAAGCTCTTTGAGAACCTGCAGGAGTTCGAGCAGACCGTGCCAGCATCGGTGCGCTACACTTTGTACAGCACAAGTCTATGTCAGCCTGCATGCATATCACTGTGACAATCTTTCATGGCTTTGCCTGTGTCTTTCCTTGCTGTCTGTCTGGTGCAAGTTTTGCCAATCACTGTTCACCTTGTTATCATTTTGTTGGCAGATCTTAGCCAATGCTGTACATGGACAATGTGCCAATGAGTTGACTGTACATACCAACCTCTGTGTCCACTGCAAAGAGTAGCGTGGTGAATCTTATGTTCTCTGCCTACAGATGGAGCCTGTCCAGATTCCAGCTGCAACAGGCCTGGCTATAAAGGTTCAAGTGCCTGCTGGTGTCATGTCACCTCTAAGGTCCACAACTAGCAGTCCCATCACATTGTCAGAGCATGGCGCCTTCAGCCGCCAGTTGCCAAGTATGCAACAGCTACACTCACACTCAGGACGCAGGGGCAGTGCAGAAGAGCCCCTGGTCATCCCACAGAGGCCAGCCTCTAGCTGCAGCGATAGGGTTCTGCCCAGTCAGGTTGCCGGCCGCCACCCATACCTACAGCAGGGTCAGGAGACCCGTAGGATAACAGCTGATCAGCTGTTAGACAGAGACAGACCAGGCATGGGATCACACTACCTAGCTGCTAGAGCTGTTGCGCCTGAGGACCTGCATCTGGGTTCTTCATCATCAGCGCCGCCCTCCAAAGTCCCGTCAAGGGATAGTTCACCCCTTAGAGATATCAACGGTGTGATGCACATGTTTGTAGATCCATCTTTGATACTACCTATAGTCACTGCCCCATTGGCTCGCACCAAAAGCGGCACAGTGAAGCCTGCTGAGGATCTGCACAAGGAGAAAGAGCTGCGCAGAAAACAGGCAGCTGATGCCATGAAGAACATGGAGTTCAAGTCTCTTGAGGGATTAGACAGCTTTGGTTTGTCTAGAGGGTGCAAGAACAGCAGCATGCAAGCCCTTGCAGGCCTAGGCTCCAAGTTCAAGCCCAGCCCCTTTCAAGGGTCTGGTGCAAAGTAGAGCCCTTGACAGGTCAATTTTAGAGATGTTTAGTCAAGTTACAATTTCAGATTTCGTATACTGCAATATAGCGCCCCTGTGTGGTGGCAGGTGGCATTGCATTCTTCTGAGGAGCTGTTATGGGCTCTGTAGTTGTCTAGTCAGCATATCTTCCCTTGATGCCATTGTTTCTTGGTCGAATGCTAAATACGTGCAAGGGGTTTAAATGCTGCAGCAGCATGATCACAAGTGGTGAACAGCAATGCAAGGCATTGCAATTCCGGTGATCTAGATTGAATTTCATTGGTTCTTTGCAGCATATCTAGCACTCGTCAGTCTCTGTATCGGGTCCATTGCAATTTTGATGACTACGAAAGGAGTATTTGTTGTTTTCTCAGCATGTAACTATATAGTTCTTGCAAAGGCTCTGTCCCTGTCTCTGCATAAGAGCATACGGTAATTTGGCTGTACTCAGCTTCAAAACTCATGAGATCTTTCAATGCCTGGGTAATGCCATTACTAAGCTAGGAGACACAGTGTGCAACGAAAATTACCTGTGACCCGTCCTTACAACGACCATTTCTTGACTGCACCGTGGCTATGCCGAAACGTTTGACGTGCTGTCCTTTGTTAGCACAGCACCAGGCGTGACGCTTCCGGTTGTTGCCAGGAGATGCCTCTGGCCACCTCACCTATGCAAGGACGGTTCAAGTCTATGTGCTCCTGATGACTTTGAACCTATTCGATCGGGTCTGAGATGCTGCGATACCCCAGTCTGCTCAGAAGCCTCCGGCAAGCGAGCAAAGAAGCATTTAGCCCACGGATCAGCTCTGTAACAACATCAGCCTCAAGCAGCCCCTTCTCTGGCTTGGCCTACGGCAGGGCCTTCTCAACTGCATCAGCATCTGTGCCAGCAGCAGCTGCCAGTTTTGCGCGCCTACGTGAGCTCGCTCAGCTCTACAAGCAGCTGTCCAAAGCCAAGCTCAGCGCACTTGTTGTCAGCACAACAGCAGCAGGCTTTGTAGCCGGCAGCGGGGATCAGATAGAATGGACCAAGCTATGGTGGACCTATGTCGGCACCACAGCAGCAGCATCGTCAGCAAATGCGCTCAACCAGATATATGAAGTTGCCAATGACTCCATGATGAAGAGAACAGCTCGGCGTCCTCTCCCCACTGGCAAAATGTCCATGGCACATGCCATGGCATTTGCTGCAATCACTGGCATTGGCGGTGTTGCCATATTGGCAAGCCAGGTAACACAATCTCATGAACCTCTTTAACATTGCTGCCAAAGCTGCTGGGCTCCTGTATGCCCTGAAAATCCTATACCGTGCCACATGGTTGCAATGCAGTTATGGTTGACTTGTCCATGTTCTCTCTGCAGACAAACGGCTTGACAGCTGGATTGGGAGCTGCCAATATTGCGCTGTATGCTGCTGTGTACACGCCCCTCAAGGTCATCAGCATCTCAAATACATGGGTGGGTGCAGTAGTGGGGGCCATACCCCCCCTCATGGGCTGGACAGCAGCCACAGGGCAGCTAGACCCCGGTGCGCTTGTCCTCAGTGCCACACTGTACCTCTGGCAGATGCCTCATTTCATGGCATTAGCATGGATGTGCCGAGAAGACTATGCAAGAGGCGGTTACAGCATGCTGTCGCGCTTTGACCCAACAGGAAGAAGAACGGCAGCATGTGCGTTGCGGAACTGCATGTATCTGCTGCCAGTGGGGATGCTAGCAGCAGCCTTAGGGGTGACTACAAACGCCTTCGCTTATGAATCTGCCTTCATCACCGGCGCGATGACAGTCACAGCAGCAGCATTCTACAGCTCGCCCACCAATGCTGCAGCCAGGACATTGTTTAGGGCTAGCTTGCTGCACCTGCCGTTGTTCATGGCTGCTCTGCTTGTACATAGGGTGCCTCACAATCAGGAACGTGCTGCACAGTGGAAGGTATCTCTAGCCAGTCCCAGTAGTGTGTTTGCTGCATCACCAGTGCTCCGTACTCCAGAACGGTCACATGCTGCTCAAGGTGCCATGCGAACAATTTGTGTTGCCCCATTCCCGTTTCTGCCAGTTCCCACAGAGTCTGTCTCGTGGTCTTCGCAGGCTGAGTCTTCTAGTGACATTAGGTCTGTGTCTGAGTCAGAAGCATCCCTGAAGTCTGGTGTGTGATTCATGTCTGCTGTTTTGTGCGAATTGCAGTTATTGCGCGATTTTTGATGAACATACTGTGATACTCGAAAAACAACAGTGCTTGAGAAACACTGGACAGGCGTAAAGAGTGACAATGCAAACAGTTTTGGTTGAGCCTGCCCAGAAAGGTTGGGTTTCGTGTGGCACATGTCTCGTAAATACTGGCATAGAACTGTCAAACATAATCATCATCACTATGACCGCTTGGCTACACTTTGCACACCATCAGTTGCCCCAATCTTTGGTGCTGCTATTATAGCAGCCTCATCAGATTTTAAACTGTCAGTGAATTCGATAAGTGACCAGCGGCCTCTTGCCAGAAAAGTGACAGGCTGGTTGGCAGCAAATATTCTTTCCCATGGTGCCAGTAATGCAGCATTTGACTTATTTGCCGCGAGTGTGATGCGTAACTAAGGTAAGCTGGGCTGAGTGCAAACAGAGCGGGTGTGAGTAATGTATACAAGGCGGTTGACAGCAGTGCTGTGTCTGAGGGGTGTTTTGTTGTCGAGAAAGGCACAGTTTGCAACTCAACAATGCTGAGCAAGTTTGACACATCACACATCCTACAAACGTGCTGCTGTTTCATCAGCCTCAACATATGTGCCTTCACCAGACAAGCCCAGTTTCACTGTCTGTCCATGAGCTACAAGCACACTCAGCTCTGCTGAGCAAAGGCCAACCTGCTTGGGGGCAAACGTGACAAGCAGCATCTGCTTCTTAGGCAACGTGAGACCACGCCCAACCAAGACACCACTGCTAGGAGCAACTGCAAATGGCACACTAGCATCACTCTGCCTCTCGGCTGATGCTTTCTCGGACAACATGCCTTTGCCTGACAGTAGGGCTGCTTGGAATGGGCCTGCTGCAAGCTGGCCTGCCTTCCTGGTGCTCCTGCTTCAGTATCCTGCAAAGGATACTGAAGCAGCAGCACCAGCCTCAGATGGCGCTGGCACTATTTGAGCTGACCAGGTTGCATCTGCAAGGGTGGTGTTGGCCAATTCCACTTCCAGAGTCTTGGGTGAATGCACATGGACTGCACCAAAGTCCAAGCTGACTTTGGAAGCTTGCAAGACCGGCTGCAAGCACTGAGCAGTGACAGGCAGTGCTTGTTGGTGTCCATTGCTGTACGCGATCAACAAGTGATCAGCTGCTGACTCATCTTGGATCATCCTGTCCCCTGTGGTTGACCGCACATCTGCTGTCTGACCACCAGGGTTTGTCATCTCTGCAGTGCTGATGCCTGAACTGACAGCTGTCTGATCTCTGCAGTGCTGCTGCTGCGGTATGTACTGTATGCATACTGATACATGGTCATGTGGTCGCAGTACTAGTGAGTCATCTTGGCTGCCATCCCCAGCTGCAAGATGCTCCCGGGTTTTCCTGCCAGGCCCCAAGCTGGGTAGCAGGGGTCTTGGCTGCAGCCCCTCAAGCCTGGACACAGAGCTGCAAGCTGCCCTGACAATCTCAAAGCGCCCTGCCCCAGAAGCTGCAGCAGCAGCTGCCATGCTGACCGTGAAGCGCAAGGGACAGCTGTGCATGTTGGTGAGTAGCACAGTCTGTCTGTAGCTCGGGTGCGTAGCAGGGTCATTGTTTGTATGGCAGACAAAGGCGAGGCAGTCTGTGCCATCTGCACACTCCGCCTCAAGTTTGGGCTGAATGACGGTTGCGTTCAGATCCACCCTGAGGGGCTGAAGAGGAACGGCTGGCCTGCCAGCATAGGGACCGCCTGAAATCTGACACACCACCAAAGGTTGCTCAGCCTCAGCAATTGGGCGTGTAACCTCTTCAACTGTCTGGGTTCTGCCATTTGGCGGCACAACCTCCTCAGAGCCACTGCTCAGCCCCCCAGGAAGGCCGTCTGCCCCTTGACTGGCCCCTTCCTCTGACCCCACCATGGTGGCTTCCTCTGTCTCTTCTTCTGCTTCATCGAGCCTGTCTGAAGCATCCCCCTCAGTCACAGAGCAGTGCAGCGCAACTCGTGACTCAGGAGCAACGATCTGCTGAGTGCCGAGTAGATACCCAGCATGCAGCATAGCATCGGGCGTGCTGAGTGACACTGTGAACTTAGCAGAACCATTGCCAGCAATGACTGCAGTACTTGGCTCTGTCCTGAAGGGCTGCTCAGCTGGATTGGCCAGTATGGTGGTAGACAAGCTGACAGTCTCAGCTGCATTGTCCACTGCCCAGTGGACAGCTACCACCCTGACAGGCTGGGCAGGGGGTCCGGGGGGATGCCCAATGCCAGCATAGGGGTGGCTGGCCTGTCTGGACTCAACAGGGCCTGGCAACCCATACCTGAAGGCATCCATGGCAACATTGGACTCTCTCATAATGCATAGGTTGCTGAATTGCACTGCTTCTTTGGCTCAATGTCTCATTGGCTGAGGTGTCAACAAAATCAGCCCTTATAGGCATGATGCAAAAAAAACAAAAAGAAATAAACAGAAGACTGCGCCTTTCGGCGTCAATCCAATGAGAAGCATGATGCACAATTGTGTGCAGGCTTCCTGTCAAAGCTGAAGCAGGCAGTCAAGCAGACACTTGGCCAACAGGCCCTTCGAACTTGCCACACATGTTCAAAGCTGCTCAGCAAAACTGTACTACAGATACAAGCTGCTCAATAGTGAGATACATGCAGATACAAGCTGCTCAACCATTCTGAACGGTTGAAGATGTGTATGTGATGCAGACGCCATGATCTGACAGCAGTCCCTCTTCAGACTGCTGCAGCACTTTGCTGCAATAACTGCAATGCCATTTTGAGATGGCTGCAATGTCTTTCTGAGACCACGGCAATGTCTTTCTGAGATCACCACAATGTCTTTCTGAGATGGCTGCAATGTCTTTCTGAAATCACTGCAGTGTCTTTCTGAGGTCACTGCAACGTCTTTCTGAGACCACTGCAATGTCTTTCTGAGATGCCTACTGAGATGCCTACAACATCTCACTATCAGCACAGCTCACCTGTAGAAGGTCCAGGAAAGCCTCACTGGCAGAGCAGAGGTGTTCAACACATGAAAGGCATGCTCAGCAGGGCTGTTTGCCACCAGCTGCCCAAAGTCTAGCACCAAGCCAGCTGGCACTTCCTCAGTGGCTGCCTGCAATAGCCCTGCCCCCCTGCCCCTGCCCAAGGCCCCAGACGTTCTGGAAGCAAGCCTGGCCAGGGGTTGTGCCGGATGTTGTGCCGCAGTAGGGTTTCTGGGAAACCCTGGCAGAAGAACCCTGCCAAGCTGCATGATGAGGGGAGTGCCGGTCACGCTGACATGGACTGGGATCTTCTTCATCGGTAGATCACCAACCTGCAGTATAGCACAGTTCAAAATGCCATTCACTTGTAAGCTGAGCTGTGTCTGGTTCAAGCCTGGTATGGACACCATGTTTGATTGCTAGCTGTATGACATTCAATAGCTTGCACTTGCACACAGCAGCGGCTTGTAATCCAGGAAGCCACATGACATGACATGACATGACATGACATGACATGACATGACATGACATGACATGACATGACATGACATGACATGACATGACACGACATGACATGACACGACATGACATGACATGACATGACATGACATGACATGTCATGATGTGACATAGCATGAGCAACATGATGTGACATGAGCATGGCGTGAGGGCATCATGGCTTGCGGTGCATTCTCATGACCACATGCTTGCCATGTTCCTCAGCAACCTAGCCTGTTCTGCACAAACACGCTCAGCACCGATGCTAAGAAACAAGGCAGATGCATGACTGCACACCGGACTGATGTTGCTCGTAACAGAACAGTCACTGCTGAAGAGTTCAATGTAGGGAGAGCAGTCTTGCCACCTGGACATGCAGGATGTCTGCGTAGTCTCCACACATGTCAGTAGTGCAGCTAATAGTGCAGGTGAATGACCCCCCAGGAGGCAGCAGCCCATGGCTGGAAGTCAGCCCCAGGGCTATCCCCTTCCCCCCGACCACCTGTGGTGCAGCAACAGTGGTTCTTGGCTCTGTGTTTCAGGCACTCAGACACAATTCACAGAAGCATGCAGCATTGCAACAGGCAAGTTGTTTGTGATCCAGGCTTACGTACAAATGTGTCTTAAGCGTGCTTTCTTGGGTGTTTGCTCAACGCCATATTGGTACTGAACTTCTGTCTCAATTGACCAAGTCATCAAGGCGATGCAAGAAATATGTATATCAAACACAAACGCCATGCACAGGCTATTGGTGGTGTACTCTGTCACATGGCTTGTACACAACAGGAGTGCATGCAGGCAAGATACATCAAGCATGCACAGCCTTGCAGATGAGGTGATGACAGCCACCTGCTTGGCAGCTGCCTCAGTTGCACGCTGAGTCATCATGAGCTGACCCAGGGCTGATGCAAAGGGGCGGCTTCGCTCAGCCTCCTCACTCAATGTCAAAGCTGCCTGCAGAGTCACACAATTCATGTGTGCTCATCATGAGATTTGCCGCAATCTGGTCAACAATGGTGAAGGCTCCTGAAACAATGCATCTCAGGGTGCCTTGGTCAAGAATTATGCAACACACACACACACACACACACACACTGCTGCTCAGCAGGAGTGAAAGCTGCTGGACTGACACATTACGCATTGCTGCTGGCCTTCAGGTGAGCACAGTAATGCAGCATGTGCTGAAATTGCTGGAAGGATAGCATTCACCATAGCGTCCCCTACTTGCAACCACACGGCATGACAGACATCCAGGCAGAAAAGAAAAGAACAGTTCACGCTTTTCAGCGATCATAATGGGAGCCTCCTAAGGCAGCAGCCCGGAGCAAATACAGGCAGAAACTGAAAGGCTTATTGCATGTGGGTTACACTCTCATATTTGCACCAGCACTAGCATGCAAGAGTAGTATGTTACCATGGCGTGTTGACTTTTGTGAGAGAGCCATGCTGGGGATGCTGTCCTCCCTGCAGTCCCCTTATGCCCCCTGGGGCTTGTATGACTACCATTTGATACCATTCCTCTGATTGGGGATGACAGTGTCAAGCTGGGGATGCTGTTCTGGGATCGGTTTCCAGCCTTGCCAGGTGTCAGGCTAGGAAGCACAGCATGTGATCTGCTGCCTGCCAGCTTCCCAGGCAGGAATGAGTCACTGGATGATGCGACTGCTGCTTTGGCAGTCACTGATAGATCTGTTGCTTGAAAGGTGTTCAACCAAAGGCTGACAGATGCTTCAATAGGGGTCTCATTGGTGATTGTCAGCAACAAGGACTTCGTCTCTCCAATGCTGCATTCCCCAAAGTCAGCTCTGACTGCTTGTCTATGCTTCAATCCTCGCATGCCTCCAGACATAGGCTTTTCAGCAGCAGAGTCTGTCTGAGTATCATTGAATACAGCGCTCGCGCTGGCATCACTGACAATGCCTGTTCTGTCTATAGGTCTGCCTGGGCTGACATGGGGTGAGAGGGAATTCAGAAGGGGGGCTGTCTGGATGTTGTAGGTGACGAAGAGTCCCCTGACATGTGAGACTGTGCTGAAGCTAGCTGGGGGGTTGGGTCCGTCTGTGCAACATGCTACGAGTGCCTCGGCTGGGCCAATGGCTGTTGGCGTGAAGGTTGCTTGAATAGGCAACTGTTGCCCTGCAGACAAACCTGCCTGTGCTGACACAACATGGCAAGGCTTGAACAGGCAGCTAGCTCCATCATTGTGTCTGATGAGCTTCCAGTTTGTGCACATGGTGATACTTTGCTGCTTATACTGCAGATTCCTGACTTTTGCACAGCAAACCTTTTACTGTTTCAACAGGTTGGGTTTGTCCACACAGTCACATTGGGAGTGTTGCAGACAAAGTGCAAAATACACGTCTTTAGACCTCGTCATGAGGGAGGGCAGAATCTTGGAACCACTGACAGCTTGCTAAGGTACTAAGCTGCATACCCACGATTTTTCAAAGGTCAGCATGCAATGTCATTTGAAACTGCGTGCTGTGCTGTGCTTTGCTTACCAGGCTCCAGCAGCCCTTGCACAGGGTCCACAATCACTGACATCTCACCCCCCTTCACCCCCACCCCACCCGACCCATATGCCTCCCATGAGAAGCTGGTAGGCAGCATGGTCAGGTTACTCAAGGTCAGTGTGCAGACCCTGGGCACCCCCAGGTGGGTGACCCCAAGGTCCAGGTGGGTTGGGGTCATGGCCAGGCTGGGTGCAATGATGGCAGCTGTGCCTGCGAGGTAAGCTGTTGCTCCTCCCTTGGTGAACAGCTCCAGAGTTGTGTTGAACACACCTTCTGCCGTGGCATCCATCAGCACCTGCATGGTACCCAATAGAACAATGACGCCATCAGCTTTGGTAGATAATGCCATCAGCAGCAGTATACAGTGTCAACAGCATGATCTCCAATAGAACAATGCGCCATCAACATTGATAGACAATGCCATCAGCAGTAGTAGACAGTGCCATCGGCAGTAGTAGACAGTGCCATCAGCATGAGTAGACAGTGCCATCAGCATTAGTACACAGTGCCATCAGGACCAGAAGACCGTGAGAACAGCACTGGTAGACAGGGAATTTCATTGACGTCATCAGGATTCGTAGACAGTGTCCTTGCAGCTGCATCTGGAGAAAGTCGCTTTACCTAAATGGTCAAGTCATTTTACCTGAATGGTTGTGGAAGCACCGGGAGCCAAAAGGCCCCACTCAGGCTGCAACTGCACCCTCATCCCACCCCCTTCCTCTTCTCCAGTGCCTGCTGCAACCTCAAAAGGGTTGCTCAACTTTCCTTGGTTTGCCTCCACATCCTCTCCTGCTATAGATCCCACCACTGACAGCTGGCAATTGCCTGATGCATCAGTAACTGCACCAGATGCAGCATCTGTTTGAACAGCCTGCTGGGCTGCTTTGGAAGTCTGCACAGGCGCCACCAATTGCCCTGACTCTGCAGACTGCCCCTGGTCAGAAGCTTCTGCAGCAGCTTCAGGGGCAGCTGTCAAGACACTGCTCTGCTGATCATGCAGCTGCTCGAGAAGCTGCTCGAGAAGCTGCTCGGCCTTGTCTTGCAGAGCAGCTGGCACGCCGAGGGGCTTTGCCTCACCACCATGCTGTGCACGCTGAGCACCATCTTTCAAATTGACCTCATCTACAGTACTGCTTGAGCTGCTAGGCTGCTCTGCAGAAGCTGAGTCAGTACGTGATGTGCTGGTGCTGCGCTGAGGCAGCTCACGAAGGGTCCAGGAAGCTGATGAGTAGCTAGAGTGGTTGCGGATGGTTATCTGCTGAGAAACCTGGGTGCCTAGTTGGACGAGCCCAAAGATAAGGCCTGGATCCTTGAACTCCACTTGTGGACCTGCAGCAGTAATGCATCATCATTAATCACGCAATGTATCTCCGAGATATGCCCAAGCAGTATGCCTGTTGGCTGAACAGGCGTGTGTGACAGCTTGTGCAGTTCCTGCCAGCTGCAACCAATGAAATCCAGATCCACACGCAGATAGGCAGCCCAGTGCAGCGGGTTATGCCTTGCACAGTAGGCCTATCACGGCTAAACAATAACACATAGGCAGCCCAGTGCTGCTTGCACACAAGGCAACAAAACCTGCAAAGTTATACCTGCTACAGCGGCCGTGACCTCAATAGCCTGAGCAGCTCCATGCTCAACACAGCACACCAGCTCTGCCTGTATCCTGCCAATCTCTCTGCCTGTGACAACCACCTCGAATTGCTGCTCACTCCCTGCTGCCACTGTTGCATGGCTGGGCAGAAGAGCAACGGCCGGGTGTGCACATGACCAGGCCACATGGGCTGCAGCTTGGCCTGGATTGCTGACTGTCAACTCCTGCTTGATGACCTGCATCGCACAAGTCAGCCTGTTTGCCACACAGCTGGTACACCATTTTACTGTTCAAGCGATTCAGAAATTCAGTTGAACAGCAGAATGCATGCTGAGCAGGGTGGATAGCTATTAAGTCCACCAGCAGAAAGTTTTATAAGGCTGTCGGAGCCCTGTGTAACTTCAGGCTGATCTGCTGACGCTCAGCGCCTGACCATGAAAACTCATAGTGTCAGCAGCAGCAACAGCGCAGCTGGTGAATGCCTTCCATGTGGCAAGTATGAAAAGGCAGTAGCAGCACAGAGTCGGCACTGCCTGACAACAGCTGACACAGCTGCTGCCTAGTCTAGATTCAAGTGCAGGGCATGTTGGCGACAAGGGGCCAGACTGGGAATACTGAGACGGCAACGCTGAGTAGAACAGGGGATGGAAGCTTTCAAGTGCGCCCCCCTCCCCCACCCCACCCCTTTTCCTTCTCTGCAGGTGGGACGCTTTCCTCAGGTCAGCTGTATGCAGCGTAGCACAAAAACTGCTATGGGCCATCTGTTCACACAGGGCCAGGATGTGAAACTATGGCAAGCCTGTTCTCTTGGGTGGGCTGCAGAAGATTCAGCATTTCTCTGCTATGTTTTTATAAGTTTTGAAAGATGAAAGGACTGACCTGACCCAGTTCCAGTATTGCAGGGCATCTGATGATGGGGGGCCAAACTGAAACAGAGCATGCAGCCCCAATGCCCTCCAGGGCTATTTCCAGCACCCTCTTGCTGTATTTGGGGACGATGCTGCTCCCTGGGACTGAAGTGTCCACAAGCAGCTGTGCCCACGACAGAAACCTGTACATCAGACCATGTGCGCTTTGTGAGAACATGAAACTTCACAAATATAGCCATGGCTTCGTCCGTCTCACAGTTCGACCATGAAGTTCACAATCTCAGTGCTTTGTTGGCCATGCTGCTCTGAATGTGTCAGTGTAAATAGTCACTCTGATGCTGAGAACCTCACTGATGTGGTGACAAGCAAGCCAGTGCAGATGCAGCACAGCTTGCTGTGGAGCACTTTGTCTGTTGCACAGCGCAGCTTGCTGTGGCTGTATACCTGTGTTGTGAATCTGGACAGAATGCCAAGGCGATGTCAGCTGCTGCTCCAGCTTCCAGGATGCCCACAGCGGGCTCAGCATGGAACTGCATGGCTCCAAATCTGCCGTCTGTCATCTCATGCTGGGCATGCTGAGAGCCTGAAATCCAGCAAGAGCCTCAGAAGAATCAAGCAAAGATTAAATGCAGCAGCAAATTGCCATATCATCTGATTGGCATGATCCCAGCCCATGCCATCACATCTGACAGCTATGTCAGAGCTGCTTACTCAAGGATGCCATGCGTGCTTCACTGCATGTCAAGGACAGCAGGCGCTTCTGCCTGCACTTGCACTGACATGACACAAACAGACAGAACGACTAAACTGCCCAGAAAGCCACGCCTGCAGCTACTCCACACACACATCATGAAATGAGCAGCTTGGGAAGCCAAACAATGGTCCAATCGAGCCTTTTCAGCTTGCACCATCTAGGGCCAACATGTGATGTTATAGGGGAGAGTTTCCGCTCTGCCCCATGAACACACGTATGCAAGACATCAGGGAGGGACAAGGCAAGGAGCACACACACCACTTTGTATGCAGACACAGACACAGACACACACACACACACCACTCATGTATGCACATGATCGCCAGAAAGTTTGATACTATACAAAGTGACATAGCTGCGCTGCATACCTTCAGCAACAGGCTCATCAGTCTGTTGCCAGCAGAAGGGCAGAGGCAGTGGTGTGGTGTTGAGCAGCCTCACCACCCTCTGCTGCCTTGCCCCCACCACCACATCCCCAAACCAGATGGGCTGCCTGCGCTCACCCTCACTCAACTGGCGCCCCTCCAAGCTGTGCAATTGCACACACACTTCTGAACCTGCAGTGCAGCAGTGCACAGACTGGTTGATTGTGTATGAGACAAGTGGTATGGACTTGATGGCAATATAGTGATGATGGTGCATGCATGTGACATGCTTCTGATGGCAGTATGATGTGGGCTTGACGACAATGTGGTGATGATGGTGCGTACCCGTGACATGCTTTTGATGCCAAAGTGATGTGGTGTCCATGACAATGTGGTGATCATGATGCATGCATGTGATGCGCTTTGGTGGCAATGTGGTGGTTATGACGCATGCATGTGATGTGGCTTCCATGGCAATATGGTGATTGCAGTGCACTCATGGCAAGCTGCCCAGAACACAACTGTGTTGTGTGCTTGTCATATGTTGAGGCTCAATGTAACAACATTAATAATCATGATTATACTTGTGCTTTCCAACTCATGCAGAGGTGGGTACGTGCAGGACAGGGCTTGTCTCTATAGAGGAGTCTGTTTTCAGCATCCCTATAAGGTCTATTGGCATGACAGTTTTGACAGTCACCTGTACACTCAGCTGGAACGGCATCTGTGCTTTGCACTGCAGACAGTACTGCTCACTAGACCATTCATGCAACATGCACATTGCATACTCCTGTTCAGAGCAAATGAGACTCTGAAGACACACAAAAGACGACCTGGGCAGCCCGGTATAATACTTGCCTTCTCATCAAATTGACACCGAAAGGTGTACTCTTTTCTTTTCTACAAAAGACAACATGTCTGGCTAAGCGGACAAGCTTTGCTGTAGCTGTGCTGCTGAAAATTTTTACCTTTGCCAGACAGCTGATGGACTGTGCTGGTGCCGTTGTCACACAACACCACAAAGCTTTCTGAATGGTCTCCTGCAACCGCTGGGCTGAAGGCAATGCTCAGCTGTACCGCCTCCCCTCTGTCTAACGCAAAGTCTGCAGGGGACACCTCGAACGGCCCCAGCCTGATGCCCTTGTCCTGAACAGACCAAGCTTGACCTCCATGTAAACTGAAAGGTCAGATGATAGGTTGAAGCAGATTACAACATGAGCAGGTTATGCTGAAGCATTGCATCCTTTCAGCATGGCAGTGCTGTAAGGTGAAAATTTCCAGGTGTAGACTCACCTGGTCAGGGCAGGCTGGGTCCTGGCCCTGTCCAATAATGCTGAATTGCCCTGCGCCTCCATTGTTTGTGCATGTAATAAACATGACCTGCATGTTATCATAGTGTAGTCAGTGGAGTATTGGCCGTTTTGACACAACATACAAGGCCTTTTCAGACTTGCTATGGCATAAGGAGACTGATTGGAAATCACCTCCACATAGCAGCAAACAGGTTCTGGACCCTTGCTGGTGTGCAGCAAGAACTGCGCCAACTGCATCTTGCTCAGGCAAATCTGCAAGAACTGGGCCAATCACAATCTGCTGAAACATACCCACTCGTGTTGTCAGGAGACTTGGGTGCTGACTATCTTTAGCTGAGGCGTACCTGCTTGTTGCTCACAAGGGTGGGTCCAATCAGAATCTGGTCTGGCAGGGTCAATGTGGGCGGGTCGCGCCTGACCAGCAGGGGCACTTGCAAGCTGCCCTGCCCTGTCTCCACAACCATGACATCATCCACGTCATGAAGGCTGTTTGGGGTGAAGGTGACTGTGACCCCAACATGCATCCCGGGGGCTACCAGGCCAGGTTCTGGGGCTTCTGATGTGTAGACCAGACTTGAGAAAGAGAGAAAGGGGGTTGATGATGGAATCAGCCTGCAAGGCGGACAGTGGTTAGTCACAAACAGGCATACAGACACAGACACACACGAGTACCCAAGCTGGGGATGCATACAGTGAAGCAGAATTGACTGTACAGTGTGTGCGTAGTCCCAGGGGGCATAGCAGGCAGTAGTTCCATGCCATGTGCTGTCTTGACTGGGTGGGTAACTCAGAACTGACTTAGGACAAAGGACCCACAGCAGACTGCTTCAAATCTGGCCATGCTGAGCATCATGCTGGGCCCAAGCTTCCCAAGAAGAAGCCTTACGGGAAGCCCAAGCTAGCACATCCTCAGGCATTTATGCAACTCATGCCAACTTTCTTTCCTTTTCCTCTTCTTAGTTGTCTGGAAGGAGCCTTACTGCCATGGTACAAGCTGTGTTACTGCAGCACGTGTCAAGCAGCGCTGACTCACCTGAGCCTCTGGCCGATCGGTGTGCAGTTGCGCAATTTGACCAGCTGCTGATAGGTCTGCCCAACCTTGCAGTCCCTGAACAGGACCTGCCCTGGCTCTGCCCTGAAGGCCACCTGTGGCAGCCCTGCCCTTGTGCCCTACATATCAGTGGCATCTGAGAGTGGCAGCCAAGCAAGCTCTCCCAAGAGGCGACCAACAACAGCAATTCAATACAGCAAGACAGGGAACACAGTATACACATGTGACGCCTGATTGTACGGAGACCAACTGCCCGAATTTCAGCCGGTGCCAGTGTTGGTGAATACACAATACTGAATACTTTGCACACACCACACATGCTTGGCACACACTATGCCTGCATCCTGACTACATAGTCACAATGTGCGCAATGAGAGCTCGTCATGTGCCGACACTGCGTTGATGATGGACACGCACAACATGTGCATGTTGCAAACAGTCTGAAAAGTGTATCCCATCCTTGTGTTTTGTCTTCAAACAAGTACCAGCTGGACAGATTGGGAACAAGGACAAGGAGTGGATAGGATCAGCACAGCTGGCACATGGGAAGGGTCAGGATCATGCTTGCCTTGGATGGGGAGCCAGACCGGCTGCCGCCCAGCGGCTTGGCTGACGCAGCGGGGGGGTGGTCTGGCAGGGGCCCTCTGATGTGCTTCTCAGGACTTGGGAAGCGGGGGTTGCGCAAGAATGTCAGCTTGTGATGCATGCTGTTGATGATCCTGCAGCCACAGAACATCTCTTGTGAGCAGCTGTGATCAGTCATGGCTTGCTGCATTTACACTAGTTGCGCATGTGCTGCATAACAAGTCTTGCTAATAGCGACACAGCAGGTGCAAACTTCGTGTGGTTCAAGACAGGCACACGGCACGACTTTGATCAAACCAGGACTGTATATGGGTTGCTCAACTGTTCTCATGCAGTCAATGTGCGTGCAAGCTGCCGTTGTCACAAGGGAGCAAGAGTGGATGTAACTAGGAGTTCTTCATGATGTTGAGCTGGAACATGGTGCGCTAACATCATGCACGCTGCAAACTGCTGTTCCACATTTGTTCAACAATACATTGTGCATATTCATGGGGTTGATGGCATTCATGGGGTTGCTCACACACAACAAAGAACGCTTCAAATCACAGCTGCCTATGATGCTAAAGGCCAGTTCACATAACGCATGCATGCAAATTGTGAAGGTGGGTGCATGAGTCCATACTTCTTCTCCAGGTCCCACTGATCCTTAGGCATGGTGTGTGACATGGCCTTCCTGCGCACACTGCTTGCAGCCAAGCGTGCTTTCAGGTCATCCTGCGCCAGGGCCCTCCAGGTTGTGCCCTGCCCTGCCTCTGCCCTGCACTTGGCTGGCACCAGCTTGCTGCGCACCTGCATGCCATACACTTTCTGCAAGGCCCCGGAAGAAAATCAAGAAAAGAAAAGAAAAGAGCACGCCTCTCAGCATCAATTTAACGAGAAGCCAAGTATTATACCGGGCTGCCCAGGTAAGGCCGCTGAAGCAAAGGTGACAGTGACAGACAGCAGTGCATGTTTGCTGTTAGGGAGCATCAGTCGTTCTTGCAAGAAGAGTAACAGATGCAACGCCATCATGCCAGGGGTCAGGAACTGAAAAATGGCATATGCATTGATGTTTTTGACTTGTGAGCCGTCCACAGAGCCTCGTGTCCTTTGTAAAAGTGCCCATTTCTAGTCCTGACATCACCATGAGTTAACAGATATGCATAGCTGCCTAGCAACCGGAGCTGCTCAAGTTTCTCGACCATATGTGTGACGTATGTGCACATGAGCAATGGACACAAGACTGCAGCCAGACCATGAGGTCAACCCCAAAGCACTTTTGCATGATGAGTTGCTGTTGCTGCTGCGACCATCGTCGACTAATAGCAAAGACACTCTGGGGACACATTCCCTAACTCTGTAAACAACCTGTTTGTTTGTGATGACTCTACCCTGCTGCAAGTCTGAATGGCATCAGATAGAGAACTTGCCTGCAAGTTGCTCGTGAGAGAGCAGTAGTGAGGATCTGCCTGCCTGATTCTGCTCAGTGACTCGCAGAGGGCTGAGCACCTCCATGAGGTTGTGAGCACCATACTGCTGAAGCACCAATTGTGGGTTTTCCAGACCTGGACATTACACACGCAGTTGTGCTTCCAGGAAGGTTCTCGGGAATCTTCTCAGCAGAGACTTTGAGGCTCATCCAGAATGATGAGTCCAGCAACAAGCTGTCACGACAGGGTGATTGTGTTGCAAACATGCTTAGTAGGTCATGCGCGACCATTGCCACGATATTTCACGCGGCAGCACAAGTGCTAAGCAGCTTTCAAACAGGGCACAGCAATGTGGGCTGAAGTCAGCTTTGCAGAAGGACAGATTGCTATCAGACTCTACTCAGGCCTGTGTTATAGGCACTAAGACTCTGACTTGCTGAAACAAACTGGTGCGATTCAGTGTGGGCAAAAATACCTGCTTGCTGCACTTGTAGAGGGTCCAGGACCAGATGAGAGCCTTTGATGGGCAGGCCAGCCTTCCTCCAGCCAGGAGTATACTCTGCAAAGGAATCTTTGTGTCAAAATAAGTACTCTGACCAGTATTCTGCACCAAATGGTGGCAAGGTAAGTGTGACCCTACCAGAGTCTGCTCGTATAAGCGCATCTTCATCTGCCTTTTGAGCCTGCTCTTGTTGAGACAGAAGGTACTGCTGCTGATGACTGAAGTTGTCCACAGCAGCTGAGTACTGCACAACAACTTGTCAGGCATCGATAAACACACTGCAGGGCAGGTCACAAAAACCACGATTAATTTGTTCCAACACTTATGCGGGCTCACCTTCGAGTTGATGGCAGCCATACGGCTGCTGTAGCTTTTACTGCCATCCTCAACAGACTGCAGGTTGCCTTGCTCGGTGCCGCCTGCGACGACTGCCGGCTCGTCAACTACCGAAGCCACAGGAGACGTGATGTCGGGAAAGATTGCCTGCAGGGCATCTGAAATAGGCGGCATGGTCTCTCGCTGAAAAGCCAAGGACACAGCAATGCCACAAAAAGTCAACGTTGAGCCGGGATTAGAAAGTTTCGAGTTAGAATCTCGGAATCCCCATCAGCTTGCCAGGAGCTGTTGACCGCTTTCCGTTGCTCCAGCTGCGAGCGCAGGTCCCAGGCACATGCTTGATGCGTGAGCAAGAGCACATGAAGATTGCTGTTGAAGGACGGTGTCGGCGTTGAGATCGAGTAAAGGGACTGTCGGATTCAGCCAGATCAGCTGGAAGCGTATACGTTGACCTTGCTTGATATATTTGCAGAATTTCGCACCTTGCGTCACTGCTGTACCTTACTTGTTATCGAGTGTTTTGCGCACACCGTCGCAGCTTGATCAGTAAATTGCAGTGCCGGCTTTTAATCTGCAAAGCAATACTTGCAACACCATGCCGGAGACTCCCCCCTGCGACGCTGACAGAAGAACGGCATTGTTGATTTGGGTCGTTAAGTCTGGACCCGCACACGTTCATCAGCTAGTGAAGGCACACATCAAGCTGCTGTATCAAACCTTGCTGCCCTTGGTGTGGGAGCGTTTCAGACACCTGCCAGCGTCAGCTTTTGGTCTTGTGTGGCAAGCAGCAAGGAGAGCTGCAGCACACTTCTTTCACAGCAGGCTTGTGCAGTACTGCTACCAAACGGTTGCAACCTGGCTTAGAAAGCACCGCCTGATTGTGAAGCCAGCAGATAGACCTCACAGGCGATCTTGTTTCAAGGACCATGACACTAACGAGCATGTCTATCAGGCAGACGAGGGCAAATCAGCACAGCAGGAGCAGCACACTGTAGTGCGTTCTTCTCACATGTGAGTCTATCACCACTGCCCTGTGAAAGAACCACGGTCAGCTTTATTTTCCTCAGTGAACCCATTGTCATGTTGAGCATCTTGGGCTGTTTACTGTTAGCAGTGTTATTGGCGAGCCTGCTGTCTTGCACCTGCTGTTGTTGCACCTGCAAAGTAAATCACACCACCTGGTGTCTTTGCTACCTCACATGGGTGGACGCTCACTGGGTTGTCTTTCCATCTGCAGCCAGGCAGACCCTCAAATTTCTGCCAGGCCTGGCCAGATCATTAGACCTAAGCAGGATCATCTAGTCAGTGATGCTGCTGACGAGAGCCCAGAAGATGTACCTGGCAGCCTCAAGCCTGGCAGCAGCGCAGACCCCATCTCCACAGACACAGCTCCACAGCACCTTGCCAGTCCCAAGGACCACAACCCTCACAGCTGTGGCGGTCCCGGGAACCACAGTCCGTCTGTGTGTGCCAGCCTCAAGGGCGTTGGTGGCTTAGACGGCATTCGCAGGCAGCAGCTGCGGACACCGCCTCGGCGGCAGAGGATGCCTGGTGACTGGTCAACGGTATGCACCTGACTTTGACAATATGATGAGAGGGGAAAGAAACACAAAAGAAATTAAGTTGATCAGCAAAGACCTTGGCGTACATGGGTAAATGTAATCATGAGTTGGGATATTTGATTTGTGAGTTGTGTTTGGTATTTTATTTTTGCCCTCTGCATTTCATACTTGCCTTCTGCAGAGCTCTTCGCGCTTCGTCTGTCTTGGGATTGCGTTTGAGTGTCACTTCACTGTCATTCATCCCTCTTGTGTTTGATTGGCTTAAATACCATTGCTGGCAAGTTCTTTCTGCATTGAGTGCAGACAAGTGTCTTTGGCAGTGCACTGCTGGCAACTCACAACATATGATAGGCATTGTGGATGTAGCATCTTACAAGCACATCCCAAAACAGAGCAGCTGGCATGGGTTGCAGGGCGCTGCCTGGCTCCAGTCTCAAGCAACTGCAGCTGCTGCTGCAGCAGCAGCAGCTGCTCTGTCACCTTCACATAGCCCCTCCAATGACTCAGCAGCTCACCCCTCAGCTGCAGGGCCCTCACCCCACCCTCTGCCAGCATCCAACCCCAAGGCCAGACTTGTCAGCAAGCATCGCCGCCACACATCTACAACGTCATTCTCTGCTCCTGATCAGGCTGTTCCAAGCAGCCCCAGGGCCGATGCCCTTCCTACTCTGGGCCATCCAGCGGCTATCCCAAGCAGCCCCAGGGCCAATGCCCTTCCTAGCCCAGGGCATTCAGCAGCTGCCGCAAGCACGTCCTATGCCCAGGCCCCAGCATCTGAAGCAGCAGTTGTTGCTGGTGCCAGCAGTAGTGATACTAGCAGGAGTTTGGGTACAGCGCTCAACAGCACAGCGCCTCTGCTGACAGGACAAGAGTCATTGGACAGAGCAACAGCTGCTCTACAGGCACTACAGCAGAGATATGCACCTGCCTCCTCAGCCAGTGGTAGTGATTGCCAGCTGAGCAGCCCTGCTGCCAGCAAGCCTGCTCTGCAGTCAACCAGATCCACCTTTGACTTCAGATCAGCGGTCTCTGGACTGCCCCTCAGTGCAGGTCTTGCATCAGCCTCACAGACAGATGACTTGGGGACTCAGCCACAGCAGGCTCAATCAGCAACGAGTGCAGGCCTTGAGTCAGATCTCACTCATGATGCCATCAGGAAGAGCATGACTGCATCTTCAAGCCAAGATTCTATGCGCACTAGCTCACTGCGGGTTGCATCTCAAGCAGCAGTAGCAGCAGCAGCAATGGCCACAAGATGTACAGCACAGACCACTGTAGGGGGTGATCAGGCACCTACATCAGTCCAAAGTGCGTCTGGTCCAAGTGCGTCTGGCCAAAGTGCGTCTGGCCAAAGTGCGTCTGGCCAAAGTGCGTCTGGCCAAAGCTTGCAGGCTGAGAATGCTGAGTCACAGGCATCCAGCATCCATTCAGATGCCATAAGTCAACAGTCAGGGGCGTCAGTCAGCGAGCCAGGTGGCGGCACCAGTCAACTGCAGCTGGATCTGGAGGACGAGTCAGACGCTATAAGTCAGCAGCCACATGGGTCAGGCAGCCAATCAGGCAGCATGAGAAGCCTTCAGGGTGAGCAGGCGGGGTCAGACAGGGTGGCCAAGAGCAGGGTAGGCAGGTTGAGGGTCAATGAGGAGGGGGCTCCAATGGCTGACATCTACAATCTGCAGTCACCTGGACCCGTCTTGCTGGAAAATGCTCTGGTGAGCTTAGTCATTGTGGCATCTTTGCATACACATGATGTCAAGACAATGTTCATGTAATGTCCATACAATGTCAATACGTGAATCAAGTCACAGTGTGGCGTGTTCACTTGCATGTTGCTCGCTGCTACCTGGGCAGCCCGGTATAGTATTTGGCTTCTCATTGCATTGACGCTGAAAGGTGTAGTGTATTTCTTTCGTTTTTTTTCTTGCTGTGGAGATGATTTGTGAAGTCTTCCTGTCAAGGAGGCAGCTGTGAGATATGTGAGCTTGACTTGGACTGGAGGAAAACATCTGCATGACATTCTGGCAAATGAAGGAGCCACTGATTCCATTCTCTGCAGCAAAGCTTTTTCATAGCTTGGTCCAAACAGTGACCTTGTTAGTTTTACTTCGTTCCTTGGGTTGCATGCTTGTAATGGCTGCATGCTTCACTTACGCTCACTGTGCCTACAACTTGTTGCTTTCCATGCTTGACTGTTACCGCATGCATCATGCAGTCACCTAGTGAGTCATTGGCACGCAATGACAGCTACCTGCTGGCTCTCACCCAGCCTGGGGTCACCCTCAAGCCATGGAACCCTTCTTCCCTTGAGGGCCAGGGCACTGGGCCCAGCACAGGGCGTTTCCAAGCAGCCCCTGACATGTGTGACCAGGAGTCAGGCATGTTTATGGCAGATGGGCAGGTCCTAGAAGGGCAGGGCAGAGGGCAGTTTTTGGGTCCCCCTGCTCAGCGATGGGCAGCAGCTTCTGCTCTGAAGGACAACAGCAACAGGTCTGCATTAGCATCACATGGCAAAGTGCCTGTATGACTGATTTCCCGATGTGACTGCCTCCAATCCTGCTATCGAGCAGTCATGCCTGCTGATGAAAGTCGCAATTCTGACTGTGTGGTTACCAACCTCAACCGAGCTTCACATCATCTTGCAGTCTGGGAAAAGTCTTTGGTTTGCTGTGACGATGACTGCATGTCTACATCTTCTTCTGCAGATTGTTTCTTCGTGAATATTAGATGCAATACATGCACATGGACAGACAAACACCCAGGCTGTAAGTGCAGTACTGCCTACCAGAGCCTCAATAACAGCTGTGTCTGGCGCTTTGCACAACACCGAAGCTGAATAAGATAGCGACAAGTCTCTTCTGTATGATGTTTGACATGCAATGGCTTAAAACACTGTTCTTGTTGCAACATGACAGTTCTGTTCGCAGGCTCCCATCTGGTTCAGAGGAGCTGGAGAACATGTCTGACAGTCAGGAAAGCTTGGCATTGGCAGCTTGTGAAGTACAACAGGCTGCAACTGGGGACTTGCATGCAGGTATTTGACCCTGCTGCCTGAGCCTTCTTTTATGTGCAACCCTCTCTTGCAACAGTCCTGTGGTGCCTGGGAAATTTGCAAGATGCAGTTGGGCTTGCATGGATTATCTTCAAAATTTTCTTGAGAAAATATATGTACTGATCGTGACGTTGTGATTGAGCATCCAGCATGTTGTGCTTGCTCACCACTTGAACCCAAGCTAAAAGCCTGCGCTGCCTTTGGCACCATCACAACATCGTCTTGATTTGCAGGAAGTGCTCCTCTTAGCCACAGGCTGCTATGCGACAATTCGGCTGTCAGGCCCAAACGCCGCGTGAGATTTGATCTGAAAGATGCTAGTGAGTCTCAGCATGACCAGGAGAATCTTGCAAGCCGGTAGGAGAGAGGAGGCATCTTCAAGAAATTTCGGCACAGACATGCTGCTGCACCTTTTGTTTCTCGCAGTATTTGCTCTGGCACCAGCTATTGCGCTCAGCACAAGTTGAGGATTTGTTGCTGCAATGCAATGTTGCTCATATGCTATTGGTCAATACGCCGTGATTGCAGCCTGCTTGTTTCGTTGACTCATCAGAACATCATGGCAAAGCCTGAGCAGTTTTGAAAAGTGCTGTCTATGTTATCGCAGTGTTGACAGCAGTTGGATTCTTTGCTACACAAACGGATATATGTGAATTCGAAACCGAATGTGGCCAGGCTTTTGAGACACGTTTTTCGTGATGTCGTGTAGACTGTGAGAGGGTAAACAAGCATCAGCATCAACCTCGTACAAGTTCAGTCCTTTCATCAGATTAGGTGTGTTTTCTCCTGACAGGTAGAAAATGCTGAATAGCTGTCTGTATACGTATGAGATTCCGGCTCACATATAATGCAATAGAATATAGGTTGCGTAAGATAATGTACTAATGTCACATGATGCACTGTCATGGCGACTGTTCTCAATGGTCAAGACAATAACATTGCACATCAAAATCCAAAAGAAGATACCCTAGTCATGCTGGCTATTGGTGCTGACAAACTGCTTTTTGGACACGGCGTTAGGAGTGTTGGGCTTCAACTAGCTACTTGGCTATCGACAGCTGGCTCCACAACAAGTCCTAGCTCAACCCCGGCAAGCTGCAGGACGTCCTGTACCAGCTCCCTCACTCTGTGCTCTTTGCTATTGATGCAGCTGCACAGCGTGCCGTACAAACACAGCAGATGTGACCTTTCTCGGTCCTTGTCTGAAAGCTGCCGACAAAGCTGCAGCACCTGCACACAGTCCACCTTGAGGTGACTGATAATAATAATAATAATCATCATAATAACAACAACAATAACAATAGTAACAACAACAATAATAGTAATAATAATGATAATAACAAATGAAAACAATAATCACAACGCTTTCCAGCTCATGATGAGCTAGGTACGTGCAGGACAAGTCTTGTCTCTCCAGAGCAGTCTGTCGTTCCAAATCAAAAGTAGAACTCTACCAGAGCTCAGCATTAGCGCTAGCAACAAGGATGTCCCTTTCAGTAACTCCTGCACATGGTGGTAGTACACGTAACACCAGTCAATGTGACGGACAATACACAGGCGTCACCTGCTGTTGACTGCTGGACTGAGCAGCTGCATCCGCAACTGCAGGAGCTATTTTCATGGCGGAGCAAACTTCCAAGACACACAGAGTCTCATCCAGCTGCAGCCTGTCCTTGCCTTCTGTGCTGCGCTGTATATGCTGACTGTACGCGGTCAGAATGGTGCTGTACCGCGCTAGCAGGACTGGGTACGTCAGCTGTGCTACCTGCAAAATGTCAAAACTGTTGTCATTTGACTGAATACTGACATAAAGATGTAAAATACTGCTGATATGACACCAATGTAGAAATGTGCGTATGTTTGGAGACAAATTATAATGTATGCCTGCCAGATTTTGAGTTCCACTGCCCTGTTCTTCAAGGATCTGTACAGCTTCCATACAGAAGGATCCTTGTACATTGTAGAATTAGCTGTCCAGGGGTGCAGGCGAGGCATAGCACATTGGTGGATGCAGCAATTGCTGATAATGCAGCACAGACCGGCCGCCAATAAAAAGCACATAAAAGTCCACGCCTTTTGGCGATCATAGCGCAAGCCTCCCAAGGCAGCAGCACAGATTGGCCAAGAGCAAAAGGCATCACCTCAAGCCAAACAGAGTTTGATTGTCTAGAAGAGCAGGCAAAGACATGACAAACTATCAGATGCAGCAAGTCAATATGATGCAGCTCAGAGCACAGAGGCATCACTTCTAGCAAAAAAAGAGTTTGATTGTCCAGCGGCAATGAGATATAATGCAGCAACTAGGTATGATGCAGCACAGGTTGGGCAAGAGCTGAAGGGCATCACCTCTAGCAAACAGGTGCCTGCCCCCTGCTCCTGCAGTCCTCTGCTGGACACTACATACAACTTTCGCAAGCATGTGTGTGAAAAGCGTATACCTGCATGTCCACTGCATATTCAGAGCTTCTGCCATGCTGAATACATTCCATGGTGCATAGTAAACATCAACATAGTCAGGAGTTGTCGCAATACAATCAGTAAACAGCAATATAGTCAGAAATTATCGTAACATAGTCAGTAGACAGCAATATAGCCAGCAATTACTGCAATATAGTCATGGGCCGGATCAACACAAACCCATGCAGCTGTCATCTATGGGAAACACGCAGCCCTGCTATTGCTGATGGCCATTCTGACACCTACATTGGTGCTTGCATCTGCTCAGCAGGCCATTGCAAACCGAATCAGGAAGATAGTCCCACTACATCTGCATGACATCAGCAATGTTTGCACCCATGCAGTGCAAATTGGCATGAAGTTATTGCTTGCCTGCAGCTGAGTTGGGTATGTGCCGATCTTTGGGTCTCGTGATTGCCTGATCAAGTACACTGATGAGACGCCGTCTCACATCTTCAGGCGCATGTGAACATGACGTCAGCACGCCATCCGTGAGTGTGTCCACAACACTGGCTTCCAGCTCAGCATCGCTGTTGCTCTGTTCAGTATCCCCTAGAGCTCCAGTAAAGCTAGGGTCTCTGCTAGGGTTCCTGCTGCTGCGGCGGCTGGGATTACTACTGGGGGGTTTGCTGGTGGAAGCTGCAGGCTGGGCCGGTGAAGCAGAAGTAAGGTCCATGCGAGTGGTTTCGGAGCTAGGGCGCATGGATGAAGCAGCTGGTTGCGACTGTGACTCTGCTGTAACAGGTGCTGTTACGGGCGTATGATCAGCCGTCTGTCTGTCCGAGGCTGCAGAATCTGCTGCCGCCTGTGGTGCTTCATCTGCTGAGACTGCAGCATCCGATGTGATTGCTGCTGCGGCAGCAGCTGTTGCTTCTGCTGCAGGTGCTGGCGCCTCAGCACCCTCTGAAGCACTGGTACCAGTCTCAACTGCTGCTGCTGCTGCTTCTAGAAGCTCAGCAGTGGCAACAGAGTCAAGAGCAACAACTTTGATACCCAGTAGAAACCACTCGAACACTTCAGCTAGGCACTGCCAAGCAGCTTTCGGAGGCTCCTGCTCGTGGTCTGTGTATGCCATGTTGACGGCTGGCAAGCCACAATTGACTATGGAGTTGAAGACTGCTGCTGCTGCCCGCCAGAGGCCCTCCCCATAGGCTGTGTAGCGTGTGGCCATGCACTTGCCCAGGATCCTGACCAGAGGACAGAACATGCTTGCTCGCGCTTGCCAAGGCGCCGACTCCCTGCAGCCATGTGTCCGGGCATGTATTGACCAAAGACAACTGTTTTCTTTGCAGTTCTCTTCACTATTGCATGTGTTCGCCAATGACTACTGTTTTCTTTGCAGTGTCACAGTGTTCGTCTACTGTATGACTTGAGATGCAAATGTATCTACAGATGCCATACACCCTACCAGTCCCACAGCAAATGATTGCATCGACGCCACGTCTAGCACGCAAATAATGGCCACGCAAGTGATCAGACATTATGTCTGCTGCATGGTGGCATCTGGCGACACATTCATCTAAGGAGCTCGCAGGATGCTCAGGAAAGCCTTGGTTGCAAGTCTGTCGTGAGAATCCTGCGGGCTCCTTAGATGAGTGTGTTGCCAGATGCCACCATGCAGCAGACATCAGGGCCCATACATCATGCTTGTGCCGGTGTGGCCTGTAAGGAACACAGCCTGAACAGCATCAAGTGTGCGCCTTACTTGTACAGCAGCAGCAGGATCTCCAGTGCTCGCTCCATGGAAAGTGACGACAGGGCTGGCCTGTGCAGGCTGTTGTTGTTGCTACTGGGAGCTGCAGGGCCCCTTGCGTTGAAAGAGCCGTGCCGCTGCTGCTGCTGAAGCTGCTGCTGCAGCTGCTGCTGTAGCTGCTGGTGCTGCTGGCCCTCCAGCAGGTGAGGCTTGAGCAGCTGAATGAGGCTATCCAGTAGCTCTGGCCACAGCTCTGGGGGCTGCAGAGGCACTAGAGAGGGAAAGAGAGCAAAGGCAGCTTTCTGCACGGGCGGTAGAGTACCTGCATTCATGCGCTGGTTCATTCACTGAGAAAAGCAAAGAAAAGAAAAGTTTACGCTTTTCAGCGATCATAACGGGAGCCTCCTAAGGCGGCAGCCCGGAGCAAATCATTCACTAAACCATGCGTTTTCCCCAAGGAACACGTGTGTACAGTCAGCGTTCAGTGCATGATGATGCTTACCTGAAACAGTGCAAAAACATCATAGTGTCTGTGACAGCATTTGCTGGTGTGCACAGCTTTTGCATGTGTGGTAAAGCTGCTGTTTCAAATTGCAGTGTGATGCAAGTGTGATACAGTGTATCATGCAACAAGATAGTTGCCATGTGCAAAACACTGGTGCCTGGCTGTTGTGTTATGCATGCCCACCTGCTGGTACAAGCTGGTCGTCTTCACTGTAAGGGTTGTTCAGGAACTTGGTGAGCCACCTGAAGAGCTGCCTCATGTCATCCTCCTCAAACACCTCATGCATGGCACTCTGCACACACACAAGGCACGAACTCGGAAACGAGCTTGGTACCTAGGTAACAAACTTGGTTCCTCAGGAACGAACTGAAGCAACAGCTTGCCTGACAGATGAAAACATAGCCAAGGCTGACCCTCAAACCTATGCACAGCGTAACATTGCCCAGACAATATGGAGTGACTGTGCAATCAGTAACTGTTGCTCACAGACGTCATACAAAACATGCCTGGAAGGAGATATAACAGCTAGGGTTCATGATTAAATCCATGCACAGCGCTTGATTGCCCACACAATGCGGTGTGCAGTCATGCAGCTGTCAAAACATAACTATGCTAACAACCACCTTGCATCACTGCATGGAATGCCAAACAAGCAAAGCTTTCAGGGCGGCATACCCACAAAGGGCACAATGCTGTGTCACTTGCATGAGCTGTCACTTGTACCAGAATGCTCATCAGCCGTCACACAGACAGTGTGACAGACAGTGTGACAGACAGTGTGACAGACAGTGCCACAGACAGTGTGACAGTCATTGTGACTCGCAAGACAGCAGTGTGCAGTGGTTGTGCCTGCTCACATTGAGTTGGCCAATGGCGTTGACCAGCTCCAGCCGGGCCTGCAGGGGGACCATGCATTGGGGGGAGGCGGCGGCCTCAACCCCAACATCCATCGCCCTCATAGCCCTCTTCCACATACTGCACCCAGCCAGCCCATGTGTCACACACTGATTCACCTCAGAGTCCATATTCTGGTTTACTCAATGCTCTGCTCTGCAGTGTTGCTTACAAAGTGGGGCTATACTCAGGGTTCATAGCCTGAAAACTGAGTATACCCTCAGTCTATGAGGTTCATTTCTGGTCCAATCATTGTGGACCAAAAATGAACCTCATAGA
>JAABUP010002004.1_pt1 | contig 41190 bp, 57 predicted proteins | sample 5559201 | NCBI WGS metagenome assembly JAABUP01 (sample SAMN10711887, study PRJNA513373) | rock metagenome | isolation source: Antarctica rocks | place: Antarctica | reverse complement strand
GTTATTATAGAGGTAGCTTGATACTGGGTATAATGCATGTCTATCTAACAGCGCATATGAGAGAGGGTATCTCAGCACGTCCCGGCGTTACAGGCGGCGTTACCGGTAGTGGCGGCACTTCTAACAATTCATGCGTGGCATTTCCATCCGGGGTCATAGGCGTTCTCGGATGCAAATAGCCCTCAAATGGAGACCAGTGACATGCGCATGCGATGAATTACGGTCCTGGACACCATACACTTTGTACAACTCACGCACCACCACCCATACCTAGTCCCTTTCAGCTTATCATCCCATGACGATGCAGGGACTCACCCTTGACCCCAACGACATCCCGGATCTTCGCTGCCTCGCCCGCGCTCAATCTCCCTTTCATCGAGATTAAGAAGCTCTCCCATGCTGAGTCTGCATCATCCTCATAGTCGAATTCGCCCACGCACAGCGCGTGGATCTGCTGCCAGAAACGAGGGTCCGAGATGGTATGGTGGAATGCTGCTGACGAGACTTGGGGTTGGGGACCGAGGGGGGGTGCGGCGATATCGGTATTGGAAAGGGGCATAGACATCCCAGGTGCGGACGAGTCGTCCATGGAGGTGGTGATCATGAGGCTTGGTGGACGGTTTGATGGGGGATCAGGAGAGGGAGCGGCGGGAGAAGCGGGGGATGGTGTGGTTGGATTGACGGAAGGGGCGGCTTTAAGGATGAGATGAATGGTCGCGCCAGACTCGATATCGTACTCTTTCAGGAGCTTCGTGTCGGTCAGTGCCTTTCCTTTCAGCAAGAGTCGCTGGGTATCGGGAGGTGGTGCGGAAGAGGAGGATTTCGCAACGAGATTCTTGAGGTCGGAGACGGTATCGGTGAGTCGGGCGGTGACAGTGATACTGAGGGACGGCTTGAGGGATTTGACGGTGAGGGAGATGGACGAGTCTGCGGTCCTGTCAGCATTGTAGTCCTTTGGACGCGATGCAAGCATCGGAGAACGCTTACCTTGGCTGAGACCTGTATCGACATCCAAGACATCTGGAGGTTCAGCTATTGGCACCTGACTTCCGTTGAGCACTGCGTTTCCCACGTCATCGCTTGACTCACCTCAATAACGTTCACCTTCCTCGGCCTGTCTTCCAAGGGGGTCGAGAAGTCTGCCGGATATTCCACCTTATGGCCCGAAAGTCCCTCGGTGTACCGCTTGATGAACGCGCGCTCCTCGTTGATCCTCTCGCCTGAGATGGGAGTGTCCATCTTGCTAAAGGGACGTCTGGCGAAGGAAGAACGGAAAGGACGAAAGCAGACGTCTATTGAAGAAGCAACAGGAGATCCGGCCAAACCCCGGTCTTGGCAGTTCACGAACTCATCCTTTCTGATCCCGCGTCCAACAACCTGAAAACGATCGCAACGACCTTCTTACGCTAAGATGGGCTCCTCTGCATCCAAGGCAGCGCGTAAACTACCTACGACCACTCCCTCCAAAGTGCGGCCACCTCCGTCATTGGCTGGCGCCCGTACACCTCAGTCCGACCAGATGATCGGTTCAGATGGCATGACAGGATCCCGCGCTTCTCCTTCTGCGTCGCCAGCAGAAGGCTCGCAGATAATCGATGGGAGAGATCCTAGTGGACAGGACGCGGGTGGGCGGCCGATCGGCAAGTCTCCAGGGGAGTTCAGCGGGGAAAAGGATGAGAGTCCGCTTGCCATATCTTGCTCCCGATGTAATCTGATCTAGATCTCAGCTGTTCGACGAGACGGTCTCGATCCAGGCTTTGCATCAAACCTCTCCAGACTCGGTCCGGTCTCGATTCAAGATGCCGGGAAGTTCATGAGAACCCCTGCCTCAGCCCAAAGAACCCTCAATGCCCGACGAGACGAGTACGATAATGCATCTGCAAGCTCTATGCCAGCAGGACACCTCAGCATAGCATCGCTAGGCTCACTCCTGGATCAAGCGAAGACATTGCCGGCTGGGGCCAGTCGACGACAGGTCTATGAGGATTATGGGCTGGACGAGCAGACGATGGAGGAGATGAGGAAATGGGTGAACAGCGTAAGTGTCGGAGCGGGGGTCGAGGTGAGATTGGTCGATGGAGAGGAGGTTAGAGAGATGCTGGTGAGTCTGATCGATGCTCTCTTGAGAATCACCTTCCCCCGAGACCACGAGGCAATATGTATGTCAGACCAGGTCCGCCTTTCGCTGAGAGGTTGATGTGCATGACGATTCTCATGGATGTGAAGGGAAATTGGCTGACAGCTGACCCCTATTCCAGGCAATATGGGTCGACTCGCCCGAATCCTCTCCTCCGCCTCAGAAATTGCTGCCTACGGGATAGCGAGGCCTCATGGCTCTATGCATCATCCCGTGTTTTGCATGTGAACATCACTTCTTCCGCCGGGCTACAATGGCGACCAAGTAGCATGCATGTCGTACACCGAACATGACACTCGAGGGGTCAGTCAAGACGCAGAGAGGCGGGCATACCTCGGACGGATTCATTAAACGTTGCCGTCACAGATAAATAGGGCCGCAAGGTGATTCAACGTGAGTTTCTGTCTTTCCCCCTTTCCCATTTTCCCAGTAGACTGACAAGAACTGAATAGCTCACAATACATTTCTACATCAACATCAAATGTATAGGGAGGCCTTCGATCGCAGGCACGCTAATGAGGATCCGAAAGGAAGGTGGCGCGTCATCTCTCATTCTTTCCCTTCTTGTTTCTTTCTCTTCACCGATTACTCACCAGCTTCTCACCCAACTCAATCGCTACGGTCTCTCGAGATCTTATGCACCGTCGAGCTCCGTACCGCGCCTCAAACAAAAGGCCGTTACTCCAAGAGGGAGCCGATCCGGAACGGCCTTTCCCAAAATCTTCCCTCTCATCTACCCAACCAGTCCCACCTAGCACTACCAGTTTTGCGAATGATCACTCCCCACGGCCATACCTCTAAGCCCAGCCACTCCGCGGGCTTTGTGCATATCTCATTTTTCCGGTGGGGATGCATGTCTCACCACCGGTGGGTATATACGCGTTTCCGTACATCTTTCTGCATCCCAAATTCCACAAACTGCGTTCTTGCTACCGAGCAACACGTCTATCACATCGTACCACAATTCCACCGCGTTTACACTCTACCAAAGCTACTTCTAGACCCTACCGCATATTCTCTTACTCTATACCACATTTACTCTCATAACCATGTCGGACTACGAATACGATTACACCGAGTACCTCTACAGACCCCCTCAGCAGTTCGTCGCCGTGCCCGACGAATTCATCATGACGCCAAACTACGCGCCATACTCACCGAGGTCGGCTTCTCCTCTCGTCAAGGTCATTCACGCGTCCCATACCGCTGCGATCGCCAAGAACGACGACGGCTGGGCGAGGATGTGCTCTGACGCGTGGTCTGACGACTGGGCAGACGAGCCGGTGGGGAGCGAGGAAGTTGGTCCGTTGCTCAACGATCCAGACTAGTGAGTACTTCCACCTCATGTTTCGACGCCTCCTGACGCGTCTTCAGCATCGATCGCGTCGACATTGACTATCCCGATGCCGATTTCGAAGGTTTCGAAGACGAGGACAAGGAAAACTAGTGAGTCTTGTCCCTTCGCCTTTCTTGCCCCTTCTGACAGAGCCCTCAGCGACGTAGATGTCGTGTGTGGCTACGAGCTAGAAAAGTTCGACCTCACCCATCCCGACTTTTAGTGAGTCGCCACCCCTTCTCGACGTGACGAGTCTGACAACTCCCCCAGCCAAAACGCGTCGGACCGCACCATGCTCTTCCCGCCATATGCTCACGTCTACTGGCCATTCGCCGGCGCCGCCGATGCCATCGTCCATCCCCTCGTCGACGGTCAGATTTGTCGCCCGTGAGTACTGCTTTATCCTGTTCATATCAATGGCTGATCCGTACCACTGACAGTGTCGACCCGACTTACTTCTGCCCGATCCTCCTCATGGAGCCCGCGAGACGCGTCACCTCGAACGGCCTCTTCGTCCCAGACATCATCCTTACCGACGAGTACCCCTACCCGTACACTCACAACCGGGTCTCCTCGATCTACCCAATCCCGTGGGCTCCTCCTGCGACCGAGTACTTCTGCCCGATCTTCGAGCAAATTTCCGGATGGCACTGGCAATGCGTCCCCTTCGACCCTCGTATCGACCTCTTCCAGCACACCGCGGAGGTCGAGAAGCTGGTCATCACCTCGTTTTCCACTCCCGGGGAAGACATGGACGAGACGCTTCCTTCCCCTATCTTCACCGACATCGTCACTCCTCCGCTCACGCCACTTACCTCCTTCGCGCATACCGTCGAGATCTTTACGGTGGACGACACGATCACCGCGTTCTCCGCCAGCTCCGCCATCATCGAGGATACGCGTTTCGACGCGTCCGTCGCGTCCGGCGCGTCCGGCGCGTCCAAGCTGCTCGGCCTTGACACCATCAACGAGGACAACGCCTACACTGCCAGCATCGAATGCTCCGCTGTCATCGAGGACCTTCATGACGACGCGTCCGAACTGCTCAACTTCCGCGAGATCATCGCCGAAGACCACATCGTCACCAACACTGCCGCTCATATCGCATTCAAGATACCGGACATCATCATCCACGCTCCAACGCCGCCTCTCCAAGTGATCTTCCCCAAGTCGGTCAACACATACTACGAAGAACTACGTCCTCTCTCCACCGCCGAAGACCAGCCGGCTACCATCACCCCTGCCGCCGAGGATCTCTGGAACAATCACTTCTCCACCGACGATCGATCCTCACGCAAGCTCGGCTGGGTGAGCCGAGTCTTGACGCGCGTCCTCGGGCGCTGGCTATAACCTTGATACCTCTATCGTCCAACGTCTTGTGAGTCCTCTGCCCTGCCTCGGAGTATGACTCATGCTGACCTACCACTCTTTAGGCGGATAACCATCATACCCATCCTCATATGCCCATCTCCCCATCGCATAGTCACCTGTCGGCCCGGAAGTACATGTTTTCCTTCTTGCATCTCGTATTCCTGCATCTCGTCATTCCTCGCATCGTCACTTTTGTCTCGAATACTCTGTCTTCCTTCTTGCATCTCGTATTCCTGCATCTATCATTCCTTGCATAGTCACCTGTCTTCCGGATTTGTTGTCATCTCAAGTATAATCGTGCCTGTATGCATCGCGTCTCCGTGATCGCTTCCCATCCAAGGCATCGTCTTCCTTACGAAATCCAACAGTAGTACTCCGCTTCGCGAGTGGCGACACCGTTCACATCGAATCTGTTGATGACTGCTACAGGTAGTTCACGCTACGCCTTCTCTTCCCATTTAATGCCGCAACTTTGCTCTCATCAATACTTCAGAAATTGCCCATCAATCACATCAAGAGACTATAGTGCTGATGGCTTTCATCTCATCCTTCGCCTCTCGCGCCCTCCTTGTGATCACCACCCGGCGAGTCTCTTGCTGTCAATCGCGTCATCTTCCACAACAAGACTAGAATCCTGACAGCTGATGGTATATGCATGATAGATATCTGCTACCCTTCCATCACCTCACCCCGAGAGCTCCTTCTCCTCAGCACCCAACAACCACCCCACACCCTTAAGAACCGCCCGCCTAGCCTGATTCCTCACCCTCTCCCCCTCAGCAGCCGCATCAAACTTCGCCGCGATCGGCCTATCGCTCTCTCCTGACCTCCTCCTCTCACTCCCCTCGTCGAACCGTTCATCTTCCGAAACGACCAAAGGCGTCGGCGCAAGCTGACGGATGTTGAATCGCTCGCCGAAATCTTTGGCCAACCTCGCTGCTCGTGCTGCTGTACGGGAACCGAGGACACGTTCTTCGCCTTCCCTGGGAGACTCGGGGACGAATGGACCCAATTGACCAGGACTTCGAGCTTGATCAATCCCTGTGAGACGCCGTCGTTTCGCCGCCTCGCCGAGCCGGATTTGTCCGTCCTCGACTTTACGCCATACGCCGAGGATATCAGGTATGCTCTCGGGCGGACAAAGCTCGATCGCCCAGCCGAGGAGGGTCATCTTATTCCCAACATCCGCGTACTCGCTTTGATGGCCAAGCTCGAGACACGTCTTCCAGCACACCTTGTCCTCTCCCGCGCCTTTGCTCTTCGCCTGCGATTTGGTCAACAGAACCATCGCTTGGCAGTGCTCGAACGCCCACTCGAAATCGGTCGCTTGTACCGCTGCGTCCGCTAGCATGGCGAGGACGTCGATGCGCGCGCCTGTATCCCCGCGGTAGCCGAGCTTGTCAGTGAGATCGAAGACAATCTCGGCGTGGCGGTGTGCATCATCGTGGGAAGACAAGACTCGGCGGATGAGGTTGAGCCGATCCTTGGAGTGACGGATCTCCGCTGGGGTGATCGATAGGTTGTAGCTGCATACTTTTGAGGTCGCTTCGATGAACTCCCGTTCGCGTCGTATTGTGGCTGAAGCAGGGACCACGCTCAAGCTGAACACATCAGCTGGAAGCCCTAAACAGGACGGCTCGGCCCACCTGTCGTAGGCCCGCTTCATATCGCCCGTATGTATACTGCCGGTTTCCGCATTGTCGTAGAACTCGCGAGAGGTGGCGAGAACGACCTCCTCGAGGACAGCAGGGGATAGGCCGTGATCGCTCTCGAGGCGGCGGATCATCCTCTTTGCCACGTCAAATTCTGCTGACTTCAGTTCTCACACGAGAGGCAGTCAGCGATCGCTTACGTCCTGAGCCGAGGACGCCACCGAGGTAGATCCTCATCATGTCCCCCGCGCTCAACATCCCAAATGCTCCGCGCAACAACGCGTCATCCCCGCCATTCAGCTTTCGCATATCGCCCCAAAGTTTGGTCCAGCGTGTCTCGGAAAGGCCCCGACTCGACTGGCGCCGGACCATTCTCTCCGCCAACTCGGTCTGATCGCCTGTATTCCGTGCGGACTGCAAGAGAAATCGAGGCTGGACTGCGGTGTCCCATCGGGCGAGGATCTCTCCGGACTCAAGGTGGACGTCAAGAATGTCCAACGCACGGGACAGCGCCGCAAAGGGCAGCGGAGAGAAGAAGATGAAAAAGTCGTGTGCGGTCGGTGGCTGCGCACCGGCTCTACTTGGTCGGACGAATGTGGCGATCGAGTCGAGAGTGGTAGCCGTCGCTTCCTTGTCGGCGTCAATGTCCCCACCTGAGACGTCCCAAACAGGTAGGCACTCGAAGATCGCGCTCATCGTCGTCCAGATTTCCCGCTGATCTGAGCCGTAGAGGCAGGCAAGAGCGAGGCGCGCGACGTCGAGGTCGTTTTTCACCAGTCGGTCCGTCTTTGGCAGGGTCGCTTTTGAGGCTTCGAATACTGGCAGGACCAGATGCAATGACAGGCCGAGTATGGCCTCGTACAGCAGCCGGTCGGGGAGGTGGGAATCGGTGTTCCCCGCTCGCTCGGCTCTCGACTCCAGCACGTAGAGGTACGGCAATACGAGCCGTTTGATATCTTCCACGACGCCTGCCTCGCTCGAATTCGAAAGGTACGCCTTCACCACCTCGCATTCGCTTGCCGCTCTCCAGGAGACAAGGTTCCACCGATCTTGTTGGGCCGCGGTGAGATTGGCATCGTAAATCAGCCGCGAGAGGAGCGATAGGTCCTCTCCGAACGCATCGAGACCTGGTACGCCAAGAGAGGCGCCGAATTGGACCCATCCGAGCTGAACATCGAGAAGGCCTAAGGAGTCGAGACTGTATATGCGTTTGGCATACCATTGGGATAGCGCTTCGGACGTGAGGAGATCAGGCTGAGATGTGGGAATGGACGTCGTTGAGCGATAGTCGTCAGGTAGAACATCGAGGAAACTCTTCGCTCCGACGGTCTGTATCGGCGACCAAGGCTTCTCCATCCCGTCTACTCCCATCTGAGGGAGAAGTCCAGCCGACTCTAGCTCGCCCGGAGGAGTCCAGCCTGGTAGAGCCTCGAGCAAAGCAAAGCGGTACGGGAAGATCTCGACGGGATGGTGATTACGGATGATCTGGAGAGCGGATACTGCGGCGGCTGCAGCGAGGGAGAGCGCGGATGTTAGTAACGGCTGAGAGAGAAAGGCAGATAATAGTATTGGCGGCTCTGTCGAGGCAGGCGTTTCCTTATCAGAGGGTGTAGCCTGTCGATGGTCGGACTTCCCGGAGTTGACTGAGGCGGATTTTTCGGAGCCCGCGGCATCCCACGGATCGTCCAAGGGTGGACCATCCTCCATCTTTCCGTCACCGATCTCCTCCTCCCAGGGATCATCGATGATCAGTCCCGTATCCTGAATTGTCTCTGCTTCTCCCGTCTCTGATTCTCTCGTCCCGGCTCCTCCCGTCTCCGCAGTACTTCCGCTCGCAGCGTTGTCTGTGGACGGGGCTGCAAGAGCGGACGGGAAGAAATCCTCGAAGGTCTCCAATCGCTTATCGGCTTCGCTTATCGTCTCGCAGCACCGCAATATCCTCTCGTTGTCCGCACCTGCTGCCAAAATCCTCGCTACCGCTTCGTGTATCTCCTCAGAACTCCAAGTCTCCCATCCTTTACTTGAGTCGTGCAACTCGCCTCGGACTTCCGTCTCAATCCGTCGCAGATCAGACTCTCCGCGAGCCAGACCGAACTGAACGATGCATCTCGCCGACTGCGGATCTTGGATGGTATTCGCTAGGAGGAGATCAGAACATGTTGTGAGAGCATCGATGTCGGCGAGAGGGAGGAGGGTGGAGTGGAGGATCTCTGGGGTGAGGGATGACGGTGGGAGCGACAAAATCTCTGCCTGGTCAAGAGGCAGCTTTGAGGAAGAGGCGATGGCATTCGGTGTGGGAGGATCGCTCATATCTGCCCTAGGCCGAAGTAGTGCATATTTCTCTGGTTCACCGGTCAGAGGATCAGATCATTCGCGTGGAGATTGCAAGCTCTCCGTGTGCTTCACGTGGTTGCTAATATCTCCTAGATGTCCTTTGAGGTTTCAAGAGCGATTGTATCAGATTGCTTGTCATGTCGACCTAAGAAGCAGCATTCCGCAAGCATGCTTAGCCGTATAAACTTGGCAGCGGTCTGCCTGTTGACGATCACACTCGTTTGGCTGCTTTCGTCTAGATTTGGGACCTCCAATTCCGATATCCCGGATGTCCAGGATGGCTCTCGACCTGGCTCTCGGAAGCCGTCCTTCCGACAACGACTTGTCGCCGTCGGGGACTTACATGGAGGTGATTCTGGCCCTTGGAAAGGCTTTGAAGTGTCTGAAAGTCGTGTACAGACATAGACAATGCCCGAAAAGTGCTTCGAATGGTTAAAATCATCGACGACTCTTCGACCTGGATAGCTGGAAACGACATCCTTGTCCAAACGGGTGATATTGTCGATCGCGGCCCCTACGCCCTGGGTATCTACCAATTGATGGGCGAGCTTCGAAGTCAGGCATTGTTGACAGGCGGTCAGGTAGTGTCGATTATGGGGAATCATGAGGTCATGAACGCCCTTGGGGATTGGCGGTGAGTTCTGGAAGGAAGGGTAGAGCTCAAAGGGGAAGGTATGTGACAAAGGAGGACATCAAGCACTTCGGGTCGACAGACAAGCGGCAGCATGATATGTCGGTGGACGGGTGGTTGGGCCGAGAGTGGATGGCCAAGTGAGTCAAGGGCGGAGGGATCGAGGCTGGAAGGCTTACCTTTATGAAAGCTATTCGACCACCGCCCTCGTTCCGCTCGGTCCCCACCCCTCCTCACCGCGACTGTCCTTCACCCACGGCTCGCTCCGCCCATCCTATCCAAATCTCACACCTTACCCATCTGCAATAAACGAGCTCGGCCATTCCCTTCTCCTCAAAGCCCTCACACCGCCGCTCGCGAAGCCGTACCCTCCGAACCCCTATTCCGGCCTACCGAAAGGCTCGAACCAAGAAGAGGCCGAACTGTATGCAGAAGGCGGACCGTTCTGGTGGAGGGGACTGGCGGAGATGCAAGATGAGAAAGTGGTCTGTGGGTGGGCGGCGGATTTGAGGCAGAAGCTGGGGGTGAGGAGGATCATCGGCGTCAGTCCTTCCACTTGTACCCTCGACTGCGCTGAGAGCAGGATTACAGGGCCATACTCCAAACTTCGAGCGCATCGTACACCGCTGTAATGCCTCGATCATCATTATCGATACCGGTTTGTCTCCTGATCTACACCATGGCTTCATCTGAGTCTCCTTCCAGGGATCTCATCGGCATACGGCGGGGTCCTATCTGCCCTCGAGATCATCTACACCCTTACCCCACAGCAAGTCATACCACCAGCAGATCATCGACAAGATCCTTTCCTTGCCTCCTCGTCCATGGTGAAACCTAGGCATAGATACCTTGAAAGGGAGGAGGTCCACGCTATCTATGAGAAACGGAGAAAACTCGTCACTGTGGAGGAGAATGAGGTGGTTTTGTAAGCCATGCATTTATCGTCATCCCCAAGCTTCGTCAAAGACGCCCGACTCGTCGAGCTCCGACATCCATCGCCAAAAGGAAGACGATGGGAATCCGACACAGTTGTCATAGCTTCCCTCTATCCGCTCTATCAATAGCCCACCCAGACCCTGGCAGTGAGTCAGCGGTGCATGGATGCGCAATCTCCTGGCTGATCTACCTGTATGGCAAAACCTCCAGCTCGATCGATCCCCTCATTGGAGTCGACGTAGGCTTTGACGAGTTCCCGCTGCGTTTCCACATGAGTCGGTAACAGACCGGGAAAGATCAAAAGGAGCTCATACCGAGTTGCCATAGAAGTGGACTATTGTGGAGCAAGATATAGATCTGCGCTTGGTCGGCCAGTCTTCCTGTTTCCGACAGGTGACTCACTCGACTTTATATCCAGGCGCCTCGATCGCGGGATAGACTGAAACACCATAAAATCAGCTGGGATCGAGTCAGTCAGAAGATTACAAACCAATAGTCACACCCGTGACCACCTCACAGCTCCGTCCAGCCATCAAGATCAGCGACCGTACCTGCCCAATCCGATCATTAGCTTTTCCCTTCTTGGCACGAGCATTAGGGATATTATACCTGTTCATCCTTCGATATCGGCTTCTCGAGTATCTCCGACACCTCTCCATGCGATATCCCACCATCGACCGTCTCCTTCTCTGGTGGGAAGATCACGACTGTATCCGCTGCGACCGATCGTCAGCCTTAGCTTAACATGCAGACTAGTCAGAGCATCCTTACCCGAGATGACCAGATCTGCCGGATCCCGGTCGTCAAGCTTCACCAGACGCTCGTACACCTCCATCGCCTGATCTCATCAGCGATGTATCGATATCGAGAATTGACCTTCTCGCCAGCGGTAGATATGGGATAATCGGCAAGCCGGCGATCGAAACTCGATTTCGGTAGGTCCTCAGCGAAGATGGAAGGGATGATCTCGGGTCGAAGGCCCTAAAGCCATACATCAGCACATAGGTTAAGTTGGAGGTTTCGGGCTAACGACTGTCTCGAGAATATCCTTTCGCCGAGGACTTGCTGATGCTAGTACGGCACGCTTTGATGCCAGCTTCCGGAAGATGGGTAGGGGTAGCGCATTGGAGAGCACTACCGAAGGACGAGGAGCGGACATATCGCTACACTAAGTTCACACACATCAGGAGGAGTCTCGGTTTCGGTCGCGGGGGAATTGAGGTACCATCTCCACGTGGTCTTCGCCTCTGGAAAAGTTTAAAGAATTCTAACGTACTGTTGGCCACCTTTCATGACGAGCATAGCACGAGATCTCCGTCACAGTGACACGCAGGCAAAGGGTGTGTAGACCCAGCCTAGACGGAGTCAGGATGGAGGAAGCTACTGTGAAGAGGTTCAAGGTGAGCTATCTGCTCTCAGCCTGGGCAAATGGTCAGTCCTGATGCTGTGGCCTCAGTATACCTCATACAACGAGAAGATCAGTAGCATCTCCGTTGGTGCCGGGAGAATCAAACCTTCTGCGGTGGACAAGGAGGTTTATGACGAGGATGCGACACCGACAGTACGCCTCTATTGCTGCGGAGCGAGGGTTCTGGCTGATCTCGCTCAGCACACTCCGCTCACATCCGAGCTCTCCCGTCTCAACCTCCTCGACCTCACAGTCCCCTTTCAGCATCTACAGCGCACCCTTGGACCTCTTATCACCAGTCTTCCGGTAACCCTGCTTAATCTTCAACCTATCTCAACCGTCTTCTTCGATTTCTACGCTGGATTGAAAGATGGCCAGGACCACCTCAATTCCGGCTTGGACTCGGCGCTATACCTTGATCAGGCCTTGTATGAGACCTGTCTCGGCGAGACATTACCTCATCTACCAGAGACGGCTCGGCAGCTACTTCGAGTAGGCGCATTACGAGCTTTGGAGCCTAAGCTCGTGGAGCGAACATATTCGACGCTCTCGGCTATTCTCCGCACGATCGCTCCCACTCTCCTCAGAACTGATGCCGCCATCGGATTAACATGGGTGGAGGTTCAACCATATCTCCAACCAAAGCGCAACAAGTCCTATATCCGCAATTGCGTGAGCGATGCCTGGGCGGGTGTAGTCCGCAAAGCTCGGGCCGAGGGGCTCAATCGGCTCGTGGATGGAATGCTCGAGGATCATGAGGCCCGAGGGATGGAGGCGGTTTGGGCAAAGAGTCTGAAAGGGACGAATGGGAAGCTGACTTCCAGGGCTCTACCTATCTTTGAGATCCTGCTCGACCGGTTGAGGCAGAAGCCGACGGATCACAACGTCTCGACGATCTCCCGCGTGGCCACCGCTCTCGTCCATCACTGCTCCTCATCGACTGTGATGCCCATCTTTGAAGCCGTCATCTCGCGGCTCGGCCCGCTTTCCCTGCTGGACCCGGGATCTTCGACTCCCAAGCTCCCAGGGTCAACGGCAATGCTAGAGGTTCTTTCGACTATCCTCTTCGTTAGAAGGGGCAAGCGATTCCCAGAATCGCTTCTCAGGCCGACAATGCTGCAGCTTGCGGCACTGGCGCCACTTTTGAGCAACACCGATGACGCTAAGTGGAGGAGGACGTTTGTCAGCTGCGTGGTAGGAAGTCTACAGGCAGGAAAGCTGGCACAGTGGTTGAGTCCTGGCGTGAACCTCATCGATACTATCTGGGAGGCTTTGGTATGTCCGTTTCGTGCCTGGAAACAGAACAGATGCTGACTGTCGCCAGAATACTCAATGGCGTTTCGCCTTCGTCAATATCTCCGTGTCGCTCAAATGGCCGGGCGTAGAGCAGTTCCTCCTGCCTCACGTTGCGAGGTGGATTTTATCTGTATATCTCGACTAGTCCGCTAACGCGCTTCGCAGGGCGGCACAAACTTCTCTAGATTCTGATCCCTTGCCTACTCTCGTCCTTCTGAACAACCTTGCCGAGGCTGGCTGTCTATCTGGTGGTCTGTCGAACGTGCAGGGTGGTCGATGGTGGCAGGGACTTGTCACCGCGATTGAGGATCTTTTTGTTTCGCTCCGAGAACGCTCTATGGACGAAATCGAAGATCGCCGAAAATTAGGCCTACTCCTTCGGCTACTAAGTTCTCTCGTCCCAGAAGGCCATCATTTTGCACAAGGCATCGTGGATCTATTGGATCGGACGATCAGATCTGCGACCGATGCGACGGCCACGGCTCACATGCGTACGTGGAGGAATGGTGGAACCTGGAACGATGCACACGTCTTGGGATCGATCCTCCGATGCGCAGAGAAACTGGTCTTCAATCCTATGGCGGAGGAAGTATTCAAGACGTACCTCTTAAACGCGCATCAGCTTCCTTGGTTGTTCTCGATGTACTACTGGAATGGAGAGATCATGGGAAGTGTGGCGTCCTTTGTTGAGTTGTGGAAGATGAACATAAGGTAAGGCGATCATGTAATTGACGAGCTGAATAGTAATCAGCTTGTCAAGCCATGACGCGCGATTCCTCATCCGTAACCTGCGCTCGGCGAATTCTTCCCTTCGCCTTGCTACTCTTCGCATCCTTGCAGCTACGGCTCGTGGAGCTTCAAATAACACCTCGGTATCTCCAGCCATTATATGGTCCTTGTGTCTGCAAATCGAGTCATCCGAAATTTCGCTCAAAAATGTCCGCGAGAGGACGACGCATATCGCTCGGCTTGGTCGACTCCTGGCCGCGTTACCTGAGGGAGCCGATGACGACTCCAGGGCAATGCTTCCGGATGTCGTCAGCTATCTAGTTGTGCAGCTCAAGGTCAATTTCCGTCCGCTGTATGCTGAAACGATATCAGCGCTCGCAGGCCTGGCAGGGCAGCATGGAGAAATAGTCTGGTCAGCAATTTGGCAGGAAATGGAGGCACTCAGTACGGCGAAAAGCGTTTCAGTCATTGACTTGGGCGTCGAGAATCCGGAGTGGGTCTCGCGCGGTGCCAAACATACCACGGGGTACTCGTCTGGCGATGAGGACGAGGAGGCAGATTTTGTGTGTCACAACCTTGAGAAAAGCAGACTGGCTGTAAACGGAGCATGGGATGTGTTCAGAAATGCGGGAGAGCTGGACGCGAATGAGGTCTCCGTAAGTCTCTGCTTGCTTACCGGTCCATCTAGTCTCATGGCCCTTTCAGGCTCAATTATCCCATGACCGCCTGGACGTTCTGAATTACGAGGCTCAATTGCTAGCCGCTCTTACTGCGGTACCTCCTCTAGCGGAGAACCATTCTCGCGTCCTGGTACCCGCTTTCTTCGCCGTCGCAAGGCAAGACGTCGCAGAAGATGCGGACCCCGATAGTCCACATCTGTCCACTCGACAGCGCCAACAACGGACGGCTAGCTATCTCGAGCTGCTATCGAAATTTGCCAATCCCAAAGCTGTTTTCCGCGCAGCCGAGCTCCACGCTCTCTACCTGTCGATCCTTTGCAAAGGGGAGCAAAAGCTACAGGGACTTGCCCTCCGCTGTTTGATGACGTATAAGTCTCCCAATCTACTGCCATACGAGGAAAATCTTCGAACGCTGCTGGACGACCCTAAATTTCGTGATGAACTTGCGCGTTTCTCCCTAGGCATAGACAGCGAGATCATCAATCCTCAACACCGAGAAGAAGTCATCCCTGTCACCATCCGCATTTTATACGGCATCATTACGTCGCGGAGGGGCAGGAGCAGTACTGCCCAAGGTCTGGCAGCCCGCAAACAAGCAATGTTGACATCACTGAGCGGATGCTCTTCTGACGAGCTATCAACCCTGATTGACCTCATGCTTGAGCCATTTCAGACGGCATCGGACAGCTCAGCACCGACTTCCGCTCACGACGTGGTGAATGTAGCAGGGCGACAGCAGCTTGGTTTCCTCACCCTTTTAGCGGACCTGCTGCGATATCTCGGCCCACAGACGGTTTCCCATTGGCCACGACTCATCGGCATGACAATCAAGCTTGTCAGGGATGCCCAGAAACGCTTGACTCATGAGCAGGACACTAGCGTTGATGCTTTTGGTTCGACGGCCGAAGACGAGACAGAAGAGATCGCTGAGCCGGAGAAAGGTGCGATACCGCTACGACACATTCGATCTCTCGGAATCAAGCGTCTCGTGCAGTTTGTTCAAACGACCACAACCTTCGACTTTTCCCCATACTTATCGGCTATCTTCGCCTCCATCATCTCACCACGGCTGGACAAGCTTGAAATTGAGAACACGCAAGCACCATCTGGGACACTCGACCTCATTGCCGCCCTTGCGGCTTCTCCTGAGACAGCGCTTGCGCTCGTGGAATACGATAACCGCACCCTTCCCAAGGTATTTGCGTGCATGACGGCGGTCACGGTCAAGCCCGCTGTCATAGGTCGTGTTTTCGATATTGTTGAGGCCCTGCTCGAGGAAGGGGATTCGGCGACCACCGAGATTGTCTTATCACCACACATCCACCCTTTGCTCGAGAACGTTATCGGCCTTGTCAAGAATCTGAAGCAATCGGCAAACCCGGACATCATGAAACGTTTGTTGTTGATTCTGTCCCGTCTATCCGCAGTCGTTATCGACGGTCAGCAGGCCCAACAGCTGGCGTCACTACTGGGTCCTATGCTTCGACAATCGAATAAACAGCTACCGGAGAAGGGAAAGGTCAATGTGCTCAATACTCTTCAAAAGCTCTATGCAATCTCCCCAGACTTTGCCGATCCGACCAACGAGTTCTTCACCAGACATTACGAGCTCATCGCAAACCTATTCCAAACAATGTTCTTCCCTTCATCCCGTCGCGCCCTTGTGGCGGTTCTCGAGAAGTTCGCTCAGTCTGACGCCAGCCTGCTGCCGTCCTTCAAAGCTGTATCCGACATCAACGCTTATTCAGCGCGGAGACTGGACGAACCCGACTTCGACCGCCGTTTGAAGACTTTTGCGCAGCTGAACGACGCTGAGTTCACTAGTCTTCCCAAATCGAGCCGAGAGTGGTTACCCCTCCTGAGAAGCGCGCTCTTCTTCGTGCAGGAGCCAGAGGAGCTGTCAATACGCACGAACGCGTCCTCGCTTATTCAGCGCTTCATCAGCCTTGTCGGCGGAAGCCAAGACGGGCCGCTGGTTGACGCGCTGCTCAACGTGATCATGCCCGGATTGCGGCGAGTCTTGGGATCGAAGGTCGAGCTCGTTCGTAATGAAGTCTTGCAGACCCTCTCACATGCCATCAAGGTGTGCGAAGGGCTTCCCGTTTTCGCAGAGATGCGTCGGCTTCTGGCAGACGGCGAGGAAGCAAACTTCTTTGTCAACCTGTCCCACATCCAGGTTCACCGTCGAGCGAGGGCTTTGCGGCGACTACGAGATGCATGTGGCCACGGCGAGATGCGGGAGACCACCTTGTCGACTATCTTTCTTCCGGTACTTGAGCACATCGTCGCCGGCTCGACGGACGTTTCGGATCATCATCTCGTCAATGAGGCTATCTCGACCATAGGCGCCATTTCCGCCAGTCTTCGGTGGTCGAAATACAATGCTCTCATCATGCGCTACATCCGGCTTGGAAAAGTAAGATCGGCACAGCAAAAGCTGTATATCCGCGTGGTGTCCTCGATCATCGATGGTTTTCACTTCGACCTGCGTCCGATCGAGATCGCACCCGTGGTGCAAGGAGATGCTGCGGATGAGATCGAGGAGGTGGAGCAGGCGGATGACGGATCGGAAGGCGAGGAGCCACTCGCGATCCAAGCTGGGGTCTTGCAAGCAGAGGAGTCGGAGCGCATCACCGGAAGCATCCTGACTCGGCTGATGCCAGCGTTATCAAACTTCGTTGCGCAGAAGGGCGACACCGATGACAGCATTCGAATTCCCCTCGCTCTTCCTACTGTCAAGCTCGCATCAGTGTTACCAGGCGACTCGTCCTCCGTTGAGATCCTGCGTACAATCACCACTATCAGCCAAATCCTCCGAAGCAAGGAGCAAGACACACGTGATATCGCTCGTGATACGATCTGCAAGATCACTGTCTTTCTTGGTCCGGTCTGGCTGGTCCGAGTTCTCAAAGAAGTAAGAGCTGCACTGCAGCGCGGTCCGCAGAAGCATGTCGCTGCTGTCGTCATTCACGCTATGCTGGTCCTCGCTGCGTCTGAGAAAGACCGGTTCGGCTTGCCGGACGTCGCCATCGAGGACGCGGTGCATGCATCCTCCGAAGTCATCTGGGGCGAATCTGGCAAAGACGTGGAGTCGGAAGGGTTCAAGACGAAAATGCGCGAAGTTCGAGGGGCTTCATCTCGCGGATTGGACAACTTCCAGCTTGTATCCCGCCTCGTACCGCCAAGCAAGATCAGCACGATCCTAGCACCAATTCGCGAGATCATGCACGCCTCGCAGGCGGTCAAAGCGATGCAGCACATCGATGAAGCGTTGCGGCGAGTCGCCCTTGGTCTCAATGCCAATGAGCGGATCCAACCTGCGGACATCCTTTCGTTGTGCTATTCCTTGATCAGCGGCAACTCTACGTACCTGAAGGCGAAGCGCAAGGCGCCGCGGCAGTCGAAGGCAGCCGACAACTACCACGTGCAAATGAAGCGGGATGCGAAAGAGGAAGTGGACTTTTACGCACTCAACGCACACAAACTCGTCGATTTTGGACTTGACCTTTTCGTCACTGCTTTCCGACGAGGCAAGTTTGACTTTGACGATGTCGATATTCTCGCTCGACTTGGACCTCTGGTCGACGCTGTAGGGAACACGCTGTACTCTCCCACTACGTCCGTCCTACTGCTTGGCCTGAAAGCTACAGCCGCCATCGTACGGTGCCCGATACCTCAAATCCAGCCTGCCCTCCCTGTCTTCGTATCGAACATCATGAAAGTGATCAAGAACGTCGGAGGGACTGCCGAGTCCGAGGTCGCGCAGACCGCTCTGAAAACACTCGCCGTCATTCTCCGTGATTGCAAGACTTCCGAGGTGAGCGACACGCAGCTCGCGTATCTCCTAGAGGTCATCAGTCCGGATTTCGAGGAGCACGATCGACAAAGTGCCATTTTCACCATTCTGCGAGCCGTCGTGACTCGCCGCTTCGTCGTCCCAGAGGTCTTCGACCTGATGGACCGGGTCTCATCGATCACGGTGACCAGTCAGTCAGCGCATGTACAAGAGCTGTGTCGAGGTGTACTCATACAATTCCTTCTCGACTATCCGCAAGGCAAAGGTCGCCTCAAGGGGCAAATGACCTTCCTAGCTCGGAACCTCGATTACGTGTTCGAGAGTGGGAGGGTGTCAGTAATGGAACTCCTGGCGGCGGTGTTCACGAAGTTCACAGATCAACTCATCGATGAATACGCGGACCTATTCTTCGTCGCTCTGGTCACTGTGTTGGCGAATGACGAGTCCGGCAAGTGCCGAGCTATGGCTGGCGCTTTGATACAGCAGCTCTTCGGAAGGATGGACGAACGTCGGCAGCAGAATACGGCGAAGGTGCTCAACTCCTGGGTGGACCTGAGGGACGACCAAGCGGCATTGGCGAGTGCGTCCTTAGCGGTGTATGCTCTTCTCGCCGAAGACAGTCACATTTCGGAAGATATCGTTCAGGATATGCTCAACGTGATACGGCCTGTCATTGAAGAAAGCGCAGACCGACTAGCGCTAGCCGAAGCCTCCTTGTCTAACGACCAGCAGGAAATCAACCACAGCTTACCTCTGCACGCTTTATCCGCTGCCTCCAAAGTGATACAGGTCATTCCATCTGCAGTGAGGGATTTACCCTTGGAGACCATCACCGCTCACCTGCTCTTCCCTCACGACTGGGTGCGCTTTGCGGCAGCTCGCATTCTGGCATCAATCTTGTCTTCGCGATCGTCCACGCTCAGCGTTCTCAACGACGACAAATTGCTGGATATAGCCCGAAAGAGCTGCATCCTCCTTCGAGGCTCACAGTCGGTCGATGGCGAGATAAGCGTTGTCGAACCAAAGTTGGCGGACCAGCTGGTCAAGCTGCTATGGCGTATTGGCAGACTCTGGGCTGTGAGCAGTCATATCTTGAGAGCCGCATATGATATGCTAACAGATGTTCAGACGCCGCAGCGTCCGACAAACGGCCTCGAGATCGACGATCTTGAGGATTCAGAGGACGAGGAGGCGCCTACTGGCGGTCAGCCGCTGCCGTGGCTGATGTCGCGGATGTCCTTCATAGCGAAACATATCATCATCAGCCGCGCGTCAGCACACCAGACATCAGCTTCTATGGTCAGTTCTGTTCTCTATACACCAAGACTGAGCTGACGAGAAGACCAGACCTCTTGGACAGCGCCGGTCATGTCTATACTCCGCTTCTTTGCAGGAGTGTACGAGCATTTCACCCCCGAACAGGCGAAACATTTCCTGCCGCACACCCTAAATCCGGTGTACCGGATCCTGGATGAAGGAGGCGACCTAGCTTCCACCGAGGCCGGTACAGGCATTGGTAAGTCGAAACAATTCTGATCAATGACGGAGGCTGATATGACTGTAGACGAGCTGCGCCAGCTTGCTACCGAGGTTCGCGACTTTGTTCAGAGCAAGGTCGGCACGACAGACTTTTCTCGTGCTTGGGATGGGTTGCGGAAGCGGGTCAACGAGAGACGAGAGGGTCGGAAAGATGCGCGGAACCGCTTGGTGAGTCTGCCTTCGATCCAATTTCCAGCTATGGATAGCTGACGAGGTATGTGTGTCAGGCCACGGCGGACCCGAAAGCTTGGGCCAATCGGAGGGATAAGAGAGGTGTCTTGAAGAAGCAGTCGAAGAAGCGCAAGGCGCAGGCATTTCTGTACGTTATTCCCCTTTCGGACGCTTGCCGAAGCTGATGAGTACGACAGTGAAGCGAATCACCAGGGACGATCCGTGAAGCGGAGATCGGGATAAGACAGCGCGGCGGGAGCGTGCGATGTCTCGCCATGAGTGATCGGGAAATCCCCTGCACAATCGCACCCAGTATTGCAGCATGACATTAGGATGAAACCATACTCATGCACCTGATCTAAGACGACAACATGCGAGGGCAAGGAAAGAGCGAAAGAGCGAGCTAACAGACTCGGAGACGACCACCTAGAACCGCCACACCATCATACAATCCTGAAGTTAAGATCGAGAAAGAATTAAGGGGTCGTGTAAAGCCTTATCGTGGACCTTCGTGCGCATGATAACTCCGCCGAAGATGCCTGAACTTCTTGAGCGAGATGAGAGCGAGCACCTCTGCGACACGCCTCATCAGCCTTCGAAGCCCCCCCCCCCACCCCCTCCCGATAGCGATTGAGATGCGAACGAGCAACGGCAGGACTAACCATTCTTGATATGTTCCGCCAGCTCGAGCTGTTTCTTCAGTGCGACAGGATCGGTGATCTTTGCATTCTCTATTTGCCCATCACAGTTTGAGCGTTTGTCTTGTTCCAACGAAGGTTGTTGTAGGGGGACTGACTCTCGAAAGCCCGTCGGAGACGTTTGTTAAAGTCGTAAGCTGGATCGGGACTGCTTGGGTCAGTCCGCTTCCCAACTTTGGGAGGGGTAAGACGTACTAATCTCGGCCGAGTCGGTGCAGCTGCAGGATCTCCGTCAGCATGGTGTGAGACAGGATAGATGAGGGATAGAAACGTACCTCTTTATATAGCTTGATCGCCTGTAGCCGTAGCGGTGGATCTACCTTGGTTGACGATCCGGGAGATGCGAACGCTGAGGCGGAGGAGAGCGGTTGCCGCATCGTCGAAGCGCATCGTGTAGGCACTAGTCCAGGCCGGGTAGGGACACCGCGGAGACAGAAGGTAGCGGGTGACCGCATCCTGACCAGTGATGGCTCGATGATGAGGCAGATATCAGCATATCGCGCACTCCTCCGTCCATTTCTCGGAATCTTTATTTCCGTAACCCCCTATCCGGCCAACAGGAGAGAATTGTGAAGACGTCTCTCGACTTCTTGTCATATCACAATCACATACTCAGCACCCACTATATCCGAGCGGAAAAACCCAAAAGAATCACACGATGGTCTCATTCCTCGGTTTCGGCTCATCGTGCGTATCTCCTTGAACCAGCGTTCACTGGAGCTGACGGTGATCGCTTTTGCCACACAGATCCGATTCTTCGTCCTCTTCCCTCTCCACCCGATCTCCCTCGCCCGATCTCGCTAAACCCCATGCCGGTGCGAAGGAGGTGAACCCGCTCAATCCCGAAGGTCTGAAACCGTATGTCTCTTCTATGTTTTTACCACTAATACCGCTTCGCTCCCTTGAGCTCCAGCTTACTAAGCACCAGATGCTGCGCCTGCCCCCAAACCAAAGAGCGGCGCGATGAGTGTTTCCTCAACAACTCCCCCGAACAGGCTGGAGATCGGTGTCGGGAGTTCGTTGCGGCACACAAAGCGTGCATGAGGGGATACGGATTCAACGTCTAGTCTCCACAACCATTCCATGCATATATCACCCTTCAGCATTTAACCTTCGCCCGGCCTTCCGATAGAGTCTGACGACAGCCACGTCCCATCCTCCACCGCGGTGGGTCTTCCATCGCCAAGCGAATTGGAGCATCGTCAGACTGAGGAGATTGACGAGGGCGATGATGGAGAGGAAGATAGGTGTGGGTCCGGAGGGGTTAGTGGGGAACAGGGAAATGGCGAGGAGGAGCATGGATGTGGTCAGGGCGAGGGAGAAGGTTTTGCCGGCTTCCTGCGGGGGTCCGGGATCAGAGGCTACAAGGTGACACAGGGGTGCTTACCCGGACGCCCTTGGCGATCGCGGGCCAGCCGGCGAAGAGGCCTACTGCTAGGAGGACGAGGGAGAAGACGTCGGCGGTGGAGGGGAGGCGTGAAGCGAGGACAATCGAGGCGGAGAGGGCGGAGGTGAGGGAGAGTGATGACGTGAGACTGTATCGGAGACGGTCAACTCGCTCAGAGCAATATGCTGAGATCGAACCTCTGTTCTTCCGGCAGCGGCTCCTCCCGGCTGATGCTTGACCGTCGTCTCCGTTCCTGCCGCCTCCTCTTCTCTCTTCGCCTAAGCCGCACATCTTTGCCAGTAGTGAAATCCGCCAGTAAGAGGTGAACGAAGAATAAACCGCCCGCGAGAGGCCAGATTGAATCGGAGGTCGTGGCTGATGTGAGTGTTCCGAGGACTGGTGAGAGCAAGGAGAGCAGGAGAGGAGGGAGGATGAGCGGTCGGAGGGGTGTTGGCGGTGGCAGCAATACTATATTCTAGTCAGTATTGAGTCCAGGATTCGAAGACGACGGACTTGGCGTAGCCTCCGGGCGAGTGGAGAGCAAGTCTCCCCAGCCCCATCGTCGTACCCCATATCCGATCAGACTCAGCAGCACACAGGTCCATCCTACTTCACCCGCTCTGAGATTACCGACGAGCAGTCCATAGAAGACGGCTATGAAGAGCGCGATGACGGCCAAGTGCTGGGACACGGGTAAAGCTGCGAAGAAGAGCGAGGAGAGGCGCGGTCGAGGTCGTGGAGCTGTTCAAGAAGGCTATCGATCAGTTGAGCTGCTTCTCAAAGTGGTGGACGCACCAAGATCTCGTAGCTCGGAGAGGAAGGTCGGGGGAACATAGATGTCGGGGAAGGACTGCCGGCGCCAGAGCACTTTCTCCCACTCGACGTCAGGTGGGAGAGCGTTTGCCAGTGAGGGCGGTGGTTGAGAGGGTTCATCATATCGGTACGCTGGAGTTCTGGCACTCATTGAGCTCGGACATGATCATCTGGGCGAAGAAGAGATAAGACCTCTAAGGGACCCCCGATAAATCCGGACCCGGAGGCACGTCAAAGTTGCATTCTCCTTTTCTCCGGTTTCATTTGCGTTACTAGAGCTCGATGTCAGGACCTCGCCCGCTTACGACTCTTTGGAGCAGCCGAACTTCCAAGGCATGACCTAGCTTCACCCGAGCTTCCAGGTACAACCCGGTCTCATGATTGAGGGTAACGGATTCGACTTTCCCGAAGCAGGTCCTTCGAGCCGGAGGAGACCATCTTACGACGATGACCAGACACCGCAGATGAATGGGGTCAGCCGGATGCGTGATGGAGATGGAGATGAGGAGGAAGAAGAGGTTCTAAGAGACGAGGAGGTAAATGTTCCAATGCGATATCAAGCTGATCATTCAGGCGGATGAACTGGAAAGACATCTGTCTGAAGGCAGTCGGCAGTCAAACGGCTCGGATCCGCCATCATTCGACCTCACCTCAAGCCCTACTCTACCTGCATCCCATCGAGTGCACACACCCGCGTCGACTGACATCCGACACCGCCCGCGACCAGTCCAACACAAGTCCTCCTCGAACGCTCCACTTTCCCCGCTTGCTCTGCATACGACCTCCTCGGCGATCTTCGACCATCCAGGCATACCACCGCTCTCTCGACGTACGACATATTCATCGTTACCACCTTCACCGGGACTCGAGATTGATCTCGACTTTAGCCGTGGCGTAGGGAAACAGGAGCTGGAGGAAGTGCTGGAGCGCCTAAATGCCAAGGCTGGACCTGCAACCGCAAGACTTCAAGATGTGAAGAAGAAGGGGGAGGAGTCTTGGTCGGTGCGGCCGACGAGTGAGACCGCAAACGTGGGGAACGCAGGACAGGGCGATGGGACTAGGTCAGACTCGCCCGAGGGGAAGAAGCGGGTCGAGGCGTCTGGAATCTGGGATCTGCTCAAGGACGAACTCGGCGCTGAGGACTGGGACGGATGGGTCGTGGATGGGAAATGGTATGCAATGTCTGCTTCCCCTTGTTATAGCTAATGAGCGGTAGGGAGCGAATATCAAACTTCCTTGCTGTTCCCATGGCGGTCGAGAAGGTCAACTAGCCACCCCTCACACCTCTAGATATGCTGACGTGGACCAGGTGACTGTCTTCGGCTGCCTACTTTGCCTCGACGGCTTCCTCTACAACTTCACCATCCTGCCCATCCGAGCGAGCTTTGCCGCCTCTCGCATGGTTCAGCCGATCTTTCGACGCCAGTCAATCTTGCCGATCCCGCCCAGTCACCTCCACTCATTGCTGAGAATGATGTTACTCTTCATACCCACTCTGATACTGCTGCTCGCGACAGATGCCAGCAAGATGTATCATACGGTTCGAGGGCAGGATACGATCAAGCTCTACGTCATCTTCAACGCACTGGAGGTGAGGTCATTCGCGACTAGCTAGGAGTGCGAGCTGAGCTCATGTCGCTCAGATAGCGGATCGCTTGTGCTGTGCATTTGGGCAGGACGTCCTCGACACTGTATTCGCTCGCGAGACTCTCGCCCCCTCCCATACCAAGCACGGAAGAGGTCGACGGCGACAGCAAGCGCGGCCTGCTTTCTTCTTCATGCTTTCCCTCGGATATGTCTGTAAGCCCAGCCCTTATTCGGGGTAGCATCTGATGCTGATCATGGGCAGTGGTGCATACCTTGATCTTCTTCTACATGCTCGTCTCGCTCAATGTCGCAATCAACTCATACGATTACACCTTGCTATCGCTTCTCATCAGCAATCAGTTCGTCGAGATCAAGGGATGTACGTGGAAGTCTCTTCCTTGTTGTGCTAAGATTGACGGAAGACAAGCTGTCTTCAAGAAGTTTGAGAAGGAGAACCTGTTCCAGATCATGTGTGCAGGTGCAGAATCTGCTCCGAATGCGGATCAAAAGCTGATCGAGGGCTAATCAGACATCGTGGAGCGCTTCCAGCTCGGCCTCATGCTCTGCGTCATCGCATTGAGGAACATGATCGAGATGGCTGGGTCCGACATCGCCTTTCTGCCCAAGAGCTTCATCCAGGGGAAGAGTCTTGTCGATTCGATTTTGTCGGTGCGCCGGCTCAAGACTCGCCTGATCCTCACCGCAGCTGACTTGCAGCTCACTACAGCCTGTACTGTTTGTCATCATCTCGGAGATTTTGGTGGATTGGCTCAAACACGCCTTCATCACCAAGTTCAACCATGTCCGCGCATCGGTCTATGGGCGATTTACGGATGTCCTCGCGAAGGACGTCCTATTGGCAGGATCGCTCAGTCGAGGTCGGAGCCCTAGCAAAGGTCGAACCGTGAGCCATTTGAGCACAGGTAAGCTCAGCTGATCGATTCTAGCACCCCGTCCTTTTGGATCAATCACCACTTGTCGCCCGCCGCCTCGGCTTCGCTTCCATCCCGCTTGCTTGTCTTGTGATCCGTATCGGTGCTCAGGCTATTGGCATGCTCACCTGCTCGTCGCATGTCGCAGACGACTTGTCCATGACTCGTGGTGGTTTGGCTTGGCGGGTCGTCATGTGGACTGCGGGAATCGGTGTCGGGTTGTGCGCTTGGGGATGGTGAGTACAAGCATGCTAGCCTGATCTCGCTGAGATGTTGTTCAGCCTTGTCGCGCTGAAGGTCCTCCTCGGGCTCTCGCTGCTCAGCTTCTCAGCGCTCAGACAGGCGGGGATGGACGAGCGGGAAGCCGAAGACGCGGTGAATGATTTTGGCCGATCAGCAGTCGGGGAGACCAAGGGGGAGAAGGTGCGTCCCGTGTGTCCTACTACGCGATACGCCTGACTCTTCTCAGGATTACAATAACCAGACAACGAGGTACCTCTCGCAAGATCGCGATGATCTGCCCGAATACACCTCTACCCCTTCAATGACCCATCCAACAACCCTGTTTCCAATCACGGCGAAGTCAGGGAGTCAAATTGGAAGACTCCCGGAGAAGTCGAGTAAGGGGAAACGGTGGAAGCTAGAGGAGGTGGAACGGTGGACAATGGTCAAGCGGATCTGGTGATGCGATATCATGCGTTCATTCCTCCTTCGCTTCAGGAGAAATAGGTGCTACCCGATTCAAGCTCGAGCCCTTCATCTTCCCCGCCCAATCGAACTTATTCTGCATCCGCCCCTGTCAGCGTGGGGGAACAAAGTTTGAGAACGGGGGATGGGGATACACACGTCATAGCGGACTGCGAGGAATGCCATTGTTGAGGGAACGAGGATGGCCCAGACCATCACGTTCTGTGTGGCTCGGCGGGTGAACGCGAAGGTTTGATAGGTGTTCTCGCGCTGGTCAGGCGTCACGATCAGCTCGAGAGTGTAATCGATGTGGAAGGAGGACGGACCATATAGCTCCATCGCTCGATTGCGGGGTCGTACTGAGAGAGTCAGTCCAGCAAGACGGCAACGAGGACTAGATCTACCTTGACGGATTCTGAAGAGCATCATCATGGTCAGGTCAGTCTATCCGGAGACGAAGACAGCTTACGGTACCCTCCGTGACCACGGGCCATGATGGTGGTCGAGGGTAGAAGGCTGGTTTGGAGGGAAGTGGAAATTCAAACTACTGCACCCCATCACTCACAACAAGGACGCCACGCTTCGGAGATATCGGGATTCTCAAACCGCCGCTCCTTTCGCTGCTGTCCAGCGTCCAGCCCGAATAAGTCTACGGTTTCACATCTTTCCTCTCACTCGAGTTGCGAGCAATCATGTCCTACCGCTCCCGCTCGCGCTCCCCAGAATATCGATATCGCCGCTACTCCCCCTCCCGACCCCGCTCGCGTTCCCCCTCACTCCCTCCCAGGCGATACGACGACCCCCCTCGGCGATACGACGATTACGGACCCTCAGCTTCGGGTCGGTATGATGACCGCATACCCCCTCCTCGGAGGTACAATGACGAGTATTCACCACCGCCCGGATCACGAGACAGATACGAGAAGGACCTCCCGCCTCGACGCGAGAGGTATGAGGAAGAATTTCCACCCCGCACACGAGAGAGATACGAGGACGAGCGTTCCACGTCTCGTGGCTCTAGGGAGCCCAGCGTTGACAAGAGGGGTCAAGGATATGACGAGCGGCCTGTGAGAGGTATGGCCGCGGATAGGGAAGAGGTCAGGGTGCCTAAGCGAGAGCCGATGAAGGCTGCGGAGCCCGCTTGGGAGAGGGGGCGAGATGTCGAGGAGCTCGCAGTCAGTAAAGCCACTCAGAGATAATCGGGTTGTCAGCTGATGCTCGTGACAGGCCCTAACGCCCACCTACGAGCCTCAGCAAGCGGATGTGGGAGGACGAAAAGGCGGTCGAGGACCTTCCGAGCCCTCACGAGATGTGATCTTCCTTGGTATCGATGCCGAGCTCACCGACTCCGACGAGAGTATTCCGCATTGCTCACCGTGTGATTTCTGATGTACGCTCAGTTTGTGGGATACCTCCGCGCAGAGCACGGCGCTCTCGTCGATTCGGTCAAGATTGTGCGCGACAGATTCAGCGGGGCATCCAAGTGTTTTGGCTTCGCACAGTTCGCATCCGTCGAAGGCGCAGAGGAGTTCATTGGCAACAAGTATGTTTCACCTGTCCGGCTTCTTACCGTCTCGCTGACGGCTTAATGTAGCTATCCTGCTATCCTGATGCCAGCGCTATTTGCCCACTCCGATCCGAAGAAAGTCAAAATCGACTTCTCTACCCCTCTCGGTGCTCCTGCCGACCCGTCGAATTCCTATGGCGGGCAGTGGTCCGGCGGTCATCATGCCGGTCGACCTCCATCGGACGCGATGCGAGATATTGGTTCGCCTGGCGGAGGAAAGAGGGTGTTGCTCCTGAGAGGGATGAACTATCATACGACTGGCGAGGAGGTTATGCGGAGGATCAGCCATGAGATCGCGCGACTCGTTGGGAAGGTGGGGAGGGAGCGAGATGCGGAAACCGCGATCGTCCGAGTCGTTAGGATTGTGGACCGGGAAGCGAGGAACATCTGGGGTTTCGGCTTTGTCGAGCTTGCGACTCCGGAAGTGAGTACTGCATGATAAAATTCCTCGCCATTGATTGACCTCTTCCCAGCTTGCCCTCGCTCTCCTACCGTTCCTCATATCCCCCGCCAGCCAGCCGCAAGGCTTCCTCATCTCTCAGTTCCCGGTCGCTGCATCATTCGCCAATCCAACCGCTTTCGTGCCTATTCCTGCCGGACCACTTGGCGGAGAGTTCCTCGTCCGAGCTTCCCGTTTAGGCGGACTAGGCGGTGACAGTATCGATCAACCTGACGGGCAGTGGTGCGGATATTGGCACGAGAAGGGCGGGGCGGTGGAGACGCTGTCACGAGGCGGAAGAAGCATCGAGGAAACAGGCGATTTGGCAAAGATCACTCTGGAGTTGAGAGGTTTCTTGGGCGAGCTGGCCGGTCCGATAGCGCCACCGCCCTCAACGATCCCTTCGACGTCGAGTGCCGCCCCTACCGGCTTGCTCAATATCTCCTCAGTGGCGATGCAGCCGATCAAGATCAGTGCAGGGGCAGTCAAGCAGGAAGAAGGAATAGTTCAGATGAAGGTGAAAAATATTTTGGATGATGAGGAGGAGACGCAGGAGGAGAGAGATACTGTCCTATTATCACGTGGTGAGTTTGCTCTTGCGATCATTGCTTCGAAGCTGAATCGATTCTGTAGTTAAAGGCGTGCCGATCATCACCGCACCCAGCAGTCGGAAGGTGAAGAGCCCGAATGACTGGCTTGTCTGTCTCGTCATTGCTCACTGGCGCTCGCGCCGAACAGGTCGCAAAGAACATCTCAAAATGGAACAACAAGCAGAACGAGCTCGCCAAGCCCAAGCCGGTGAATCCCAACGGACCACCCGTCGGCCTGTCAGCGGCCAACGCCGCGCTCGGTGTGCGCAGTGCTCCACCACAAGCAGTAACTCTCCTTGACTCATACGTTTTGAGCAATCGGTTGACATTATTGGCCGCGATTCAGAGCGCATCCACGTCAAAATCTCCCGCGCCTGATGACTTTGAGTATACCGACATCTCAACTCTCGCCGCAACTGGCAAAGTCGCTTGTCTCCTCTGTCAAAGGCAGTTCAAGACCGAAGAAGTGCTGAGAAAACACGTTGCGCAATCGGATCTCCACAAGGCTCGCCGTTCTCCTGGATTGACCCTTGGACCCTCGTGGGTTCAAGGTCATGTGAAACAGAAACTGACGTCTGCTATTTACCACATCATATCATTGTATGCAATCCCTTCATCGCCGAATCACATGCACGCTGCTGGACCAATGACCCGTGGATGACAAACCGCTATGACTTCCTCTCATGCTTGATGATCACAGACTAACCTCCTTGACTCCGCCACCCGGGAAGCCGGTCAACGGCGTAAAGCCGCGATCCCAACGACATCCGCAAGCGACTTACCGAAATACCGAGACCGCGCTGCCGAACGAAGAGTCGCCTTCAACCAACCGGACAAACCTCTTCCGGAAGAAGCGCCTTCCCAGCCTCAGAAACGCAAGTTCGCCGAAGGACCGAAACCTCCGCCACCACCTCCTGCACAGGGTATGGAACCGGGCAAAGACGAGGCGAACGTGGGCAACCAGTTATTGGCGAAGATGGGGTGGAAGACTGGGAGTGGATTGGGTAGGGAGGGTGAGGGACGGGTGGATCCGGTGCTGGTGCAGCAGTTTGAGAATCGGGCTGGATTGGGGGCTTCTAAAGGGCATAATGCGGGAAATTGGCAGGGTCCTGGAGGATTCCAGCGGAGAGCACTGGATATGGTGAGTGCGCTGGGCGGGGATAGAGGGTATGGGCTGACGGGTTTGGATAGGCCAAGGAGAGGTATAATACGGGATCACCTGGGCCTGGCAAGTAGGGCGATGAGTCTTTTGGATGTATGCATTGATTACTTGAGAACAGGATGTACGTCTTACTAGGCTACGACTTCGTGACTGCTCAATCTCCCTTGCTTCTTCCTTCTGACCGCTCCCTTGCTATCTCCTCCGCCGCATAAGTACGGGGGCCATACTCCTCCGGGTAACCTCCAATCATCTGCTCAAGCATCAGCTGCGTGCCTCACCACGACCTTGCATAGCTCTCCGCAGCGATCCTCATGATACGACAACTGACCCATTGCAAGACATCCCTGGGCCAACTCGATACCACGGCTTTATCCCCAGCGCAGCGTCTCGAACCCGCTCTTGTCCTGCTCTAGCGCTGCTATGACGTCTCCGTATTCGAAGACAGCTGTGATCGTTCCGTGGCTATCCGCTCCGCTGCATCGGGATGAGGACCATACTCCTTCATCGCGAGATCCGCTCCGGCCATCTGATCGAATATCAGCTACGTGCGTCCCGTACGACTGCCAGGACCTCTGCGGTGTCATGTGTCGACATGCAATTGACCCATTGTAAGTAATCCCGGAGCCAACTCGGTACAATCCCAATGCCATCCCCCATGAACCTCGCTAGATTGCTGTACCAAGGCAATCTCACCACCGCGCTCTCATCATTCTCCAGAGCGGATATGATATGGTCTACCACGACCTGTGGCTGGACGCGTGGGGCTAGGAAGTTGAATAGCCTGGATCTGGGCAACTGGACCTGGGAGAAGAGCGCCGTTTGGGTGAATGAGGGGAGGACCAAGGTTGTTCGGATTGCGGGGGTTTTGTACCTAAGCGCAAACATCAGCTGTCTGCCGATTGAGATACTGATACTTACCGGGAGTCGAGCTCGAAGCGGAGGGACTGATGCAGGTTGACGAGAGCAGCTTTACTCGCGCAGTAGTCCGCTGAGACCGTCTTAGCTTCGCTAGCTACATCTGGTTCGGGAAGCGTACTCATCTGGGCCGCACCGACTAGACCCAGGATGCTCGACAATGTCACAATATGTCCTTTGCCCTCTCTGAACATGGCGGGTAGGAATGTCTTGAGGACCCAGAAATGTGCGAGGGTATTGGCGCCAAATGTGCTTCATTGATGGTCAGCTTCGGGGAGGCGGAGTCAGAGGCACGGCCGACTCGATGATGTCTTCCTCCGTGAGGTCGAGCAGGAGCTTGCCCTTGACAACGCCGGCATTGTTGACGATAATGGTAGGATGCCCAGCCTGGGAATGATCCTCAGCCTTGGTCACCCTGTGAACCGTAACGAGACTTGCCTCTTTCCGAATTCGTTCGGCGGTGTTCACGACCTCTTCGAGTTTCGAGACGTCGCAGATGTAGGTGAAGATCTTCTCTGTCTCGATGTCAGTGGACAACAACAATGACTCAGTCGAGCATAGACGGCTCCGCGGTGTAATAGTCAAGCTTACCGTTTGGCGTGTCATACTCAGGTTTCGTCTTGGTGAGCACGACCACCCGAGCGCCCCACTTCACAAGGGTCTCGACTAGAAGTGCCCCAATCCCTGAACCACCTGGATGAAAGCTGTGATCAGCCGATCAGCCGACCAGCCCAGTGACCACCCAGTGACGCAAGGCTTCGAGAATGAGATAGCGTACCACCAGTGATGAGTACGATCTGCTTCGTCCAGTCCAGCTTCCTACGACGAGGATGAAATAGCGAATACTGGTTGGCGTAGGCTTTGTCGAGGTGATTCCATAGAGCTTCGCGAAAAGATGTATCAGCTCGAGCGAGCCCCATTGTGACCGGTGCATAAGTCGCAAGAAACAATCATCAGGTGAGCTGACATACCAAGTAAGCATAAAATCCCCATCCAGATAAACGCAGAGCTCTTGACCCGCTCACTCGCCGAGCCCAATGGGAAGATGAGAGCGGGGAGGATGAAGAGGGAAAAGGAAGGTGAGAAGAGGGTCCTGGAAAAGGTTAGGACCACTTGGGGCAGACATCAGCACGTGAAACTGTGACTGATATCACTAGTACGAACCGAAATCAAGGTTGAAGGCCATTGATGATACCTCAACGGCCGCATCGACAGCATCCTCTTTATGCTTTCGTCATGGACTTTTCGATGGCGACGGATGGCTTCACCCTCCACCAAACTTTTAAGCTTCTTTGGAACCTCCGATAACAGCCGACCAACACTTTCATGCCGTAACCTGAACTCTTTGGGCGCGTGAAAGCTCTCGGTAGTCGTCGCAACGTCCCGATCATCCAACAGCTCGGATGACGCGATATCCAACATTGGCACGATGATATCTCCGTCGCTGGCTGGTGGACATCTCCCCAAGCCAGACCCGACATATTTCCACAAACGACGACGACGACGACCTGTATCTTCACCTCACTCACATTCTCCTCGTGTCTCACCTCTGCTCTTCCTTTTCTTCTTCGCCATCAGCTGCTTGACTCTCACCACTTGCGCTCCAAACTGCCTTCGGTTCGCCAACTACGCCTCCATCAACCAGCTCTTCATCGATGGCGGACCAGGTACCAAAGTCCTCCTCTGTCCTTCCAAAACATACCGCGTACTAGGCACAATCGTCTTCACCGCCGCCGACCAGGAGCTAGCGACGTACGGCTACCCTACTGGCTCCGAGCGGGCAGTCCTTCAAGTCGCTGGTGATGTGGCAACCGCCATCCAGGGCGATTGCCGACGATGCGCGAGGGTTGCGATGCGGAATTTGGTCATTGATGGGAACCGGGAGAAGTTTGGACGCATAGTCGACTCGGATGCCGCGACGGGGTTGATCGTCCTAGGCGGGAATGAAGGGCAGACGGTCGCGGAATGCTGGATCAAAGATCCGAGGGGTTTCACGGCGATCCATATCCGAGAGGGCGATAAGATGTCTTGTACCGGTGCTGTCATCGAGAAGAACGAGATTGGACCGGTGGGGAACGAGTTTGATCCGGAAGTGGATGGACCGGATCCAGAGATGTCTCCTCTTGGTCGACCATTGGCGGACGGAATCAGCATCGCTTGTCGCGACTCGTTCGTACTCGAAAATACGTTCTACGACAATACAGACGCGGCTATTGTGGTCTATTGTTCACCCGGGACTCTCATTCATGCGAATCGCATCTCTACGAATCGGATGTCTGCGATGGCTGGGATACTCCTGGTCGACTCCACCCCGTTTGACGGGGACTACACCGGCACGACCATCAAAGGCAATATCATCGATGCGGCGTCCCGTATCATCCGAGTCGGCATCGGCTTGGGCGCGGCAGTATGGTCTGACGATATCGACACCATCCTTTGGGGCGGGAGCGTACTGGCGAACGGGATCAAGGGGAAACATATGGGGTATGGGATTGCCGCGGCTGGATTGAAAGGGTGGACGATCAAGGATAATTGGGATGAGGCGGTGCATCGAGGGAAGAGATCCGCCAGATGCTTCGACTCGCCCGTCAACCCGGATCCACTCGCGTTCTTACAGTGGTCCGAGACGATCAAAAGTACCTCTATTCAACCGGATTTCGTGGATCAAGAGTTCCAATATGGTATGTCATATTTCCCCGATTGACGTCTGATCTGATGTGAGCGTCTCAGTCGTATGCATCGATGGAGTCGAAGATACCGATGTCCTGCCGAAACACGACTCCACACCGCCACGCCCGCATAAAGACTCCATGGGAGCAGCCGATCCTCCGGCAGCAATTGAAGCCAAGCCCCATATCAAGGAGGGTTTCTCGACAGGTTCTGACGTGATGGACGATATCCTCGAGCACTCGCAACAGCGTATGCTGGAAGCAATCGAGCACTTGTCTCGGAGGGTCGATGTTCTTGCTGTCTCGGCGAGAGATTCGGTCCCACTGCAAAGATCAATCGGCTCTTCAACGCTGTCGCCGAATATCGCGTGAGTCTATCCCTGTTTACCCAATCCGCGCTGACGATCAGGCAGTGCTGGATTGAATGGTCTCGCTACACGAGTTCAAGCGCTCGAGACCAGGCAGCGCTCGTTAGTCGACACGGCGCTGAGTATGCGGAGAGCCATGAAAGCGTGGGATGAACAGATCGCATCGATGAATGTTCGTCCAATGATCCCCAGAATACATTTTAATTTGTCAGCTGACAGAACATCTAGGAATGGCAATACGATGCCCTCCTCGATGTCCAACATCGACTCGGTTTCCACCTCGCTCCTGCCCTAGATTCACCAGCTGGGTCAGGTCAATCCCAGGGCCGATTAGAATCCCTCTCGAACCGCGCTCGCCTGCTTGGCGTGGCGTCACCCCGAGCGGATACGGGGTGGTGGGCGTCGCTCCTTAGGTTTTTGGTCACGCAGGGATTGTTCGCGGCGGTTATTGTCGGTGCTCGGAGATGGTTGAAGAAGCGGAGGGATCATAGTAAGATTCTTTAGACTGATCGAATGGTTATACCCTGCACATGTATCTTGGGCAAATTATACTAGGTCTTACCTACGTCATAAGTCCAGCTAACGCCGTATGATAACCATATTTCCTTTTATTGCAGGCGGACACCTCGATTCTGTATCGCCGAGTGAAAGCAACATTACAAATTGCATGCAGTCTGCAGGAACAGCAAACCCAGCTCCCACCAAGAGGTATCCAATGCAGGGCATCACTAAACGCCATCCTCCATCAAGCTCAACTTATTCTCGTTCGTCTCCCCTTCGCACCCGTACCATCCCCTGAACCGCCGAGTTCGGGATCCACAAACTCCCCCGACTTCGCCGGCCCATCATCTCTCCGTTCCCCAGCATCGGCATTCCCATTCTCCTCCTCCTTCTCCTCCCTACTTCTCTCCTCACTGGCCAGGAAACCCATCAGATCCGGTGGGATCTCCTGCATCTGTACGCTCGGCGCCCCCTTCATGTACCGCAGCTTCTCGCGGATGGTCACGCGTATCCGCTCGAGGCTATGTCGGGTATTGAGGTTCTGAATATGACCGGTGAGAGATGGATGGAGTCGGTAGTCAGGGGCGAAGAACTCGTAGTAGTTATTCGGCGGGAGTTCATCGGGTAGTGACATCCCCGCCAGGACACCGGTCTCGTATGCCCAACATCGAGCTACGGAAGAGCCGCGATATCCCCCTCCACCGAGGACAAGGAGAGGTAGGTTGAACGATTTGACGAATCTCACGCATTCACCATGCGCCGCTATACTCAGGTTAAATGTCCCTAATCGATCGCATCCGAGCGAGTCCGCTCCGCATTGCAGGACGATACTCGAGGGTCGGAAGGTGGTGATAGTAGGCTCCATGACGGCTTTGAAAAGCGAGACGTAGCTCTCATCGTCGATCCCATCTTGTAAAGGGACGTTTAGGGAGAAGTACTTTCCCAGGTCTGATCCGATCTCGGAGAGGTTGCCGGTACCAGGGAAGAAGTCGGCAGAGTATTTGTGAAAGGAGACGGTGAGGACACGGTTGGAGAGGTAGAAGGCTTCTTGGACGCCGTCGCCGTGGTGAATGTCGATGTCGATATACAAAACTCGTGGGTGATATCTGACGGAGTCAGCGGTCTTGACGAGCGTTCCCGCTGGCGGAGCTGCGATGTTCGAGAGAAGTCCACTCACCTCAAAAGCTCCAAGATCGCCAAAACTATATCATTCACATAGCAAAACCCGCTCGCCTCGCCTTTCTTTGCATGGTGCAATCCCCCACTCCAATTGATCGCGATATCGGTAGCGCCATTCGCCAATTTTCTCGCCGCGGAAAGCGATGCTCCAGCGTACTGCTGACAGAACGAGAAGACATCGTGAAAGACGGGACAGTCGTCTCCGACGTTAAATTTTGTCCAGTCACGAGTAAGTGCTTGGGCATTCTTCGGAGTTACCCTGATCAAGCTTTTCATCAGCATCCACGACTCGTGGTAAGTGCATGACAGACCTTTTGAGGAAGTCGACGTAATCCCCGTCATGAAATGAGGAGAGCTCTTCCTCCGTCGCCTTCCGCGGAGCATGCATCGTCATCTTGTCATGCAAGCCATACCCGAGGACGAGCTGATTGGTAAGCTCAAGTCGATGAGGTCGCATTGGATGGCGTTCCTATCATAACGAGCTGATCAGCTTCGTTCAGGCGTCTCACTTGCCTTAGCATGGTGAAGGGGTACGCAATCCCACTCTAAGCTAACTCACGCCATAATGGTAGTTCCCCACGTCCTTCGGATGATAGTACGCGACTCGTGGTGCCGAGTGAGCCTGGAAGCATCAGACTCTCAGCTCTCCAGCCTGAGATGTAAAGGAGGTGGCGACACACCTGGACGAAGGCAGCTTCCTGCTGGGGGATAGAGATGTTCCGCCGGTCAAAGAAGAATGGGCTGTCCGAGAAGGTAGGGTAGTCAAGAATGACCGTCATTACCGAGACCCAAAACGCGAAAGCGCCCGCATCCAGTTAATGAGTCCTAACCGCACCAGGCTAGGGATCTGATAACGTCGAAGTCGGGCGTGGAACAAAACAAAAGGTGAAGGTGTAAATGTGTGTCAAGAGTTGAAAGACGGGGACTTGGCCACCCAAAAGCGTCGAATGAGGAAAGGATCAGCAACGGGAGCAAAAGTCCAAGAAGGATAATATGCCTCCGGGTCTAATTGACCCTCTCAAAGGTCCCCACGCTGACGATGGGGTAAAATCTGCACTTTGAACCTCTCGATGACGGCCAATCGTTTCTCGTGCAAGCAAGAGCGACTAGTGAATGCGCGTTCATGAGGTCAATGCATGCTGCCGGCAACCCGGGATGCATATGACCCAATGGAACAGTCGTTACCAACCGCGGCTGCTTTTCAGGGCCGGGCTTTACGCCGGTTGCCGGCCGGTCCTGTTGTTTGGAATATTCGATTTATAACCATCAACGCTGCCAAGCAGCATCATTGAGATCATCACCACTCATTGCACTGGGCCAAGACGTCTACGAACATATCGACAATCGCCTCTCCAGTCTCTGGAAATACTGTATCGATCAACGAAGCGCGGCTGGTCTTTAGGTTGTTGTGCGACGGTCCGAATCCCAATCGACCCTCAGCACTTTACCCTACGCCTGGCAAGCCAAAGTGCCTATCACTGGGTCCGCGATCAACCTCACAGTCAAAGGACTACATTTGTATCCTGAGCCCGGTCTTACTGGTTCTTCTCGAGCAAAATGGTACGTCCGAGCGTCTCCGTTCAACACACAACCGATTGATCCCCGACATCCCCGCTCAGACCGCTCCACCTGAAACACCAATCACTCGATACCCTTCATCCCTCTCCTCACGCTCGGGTCCCTCTCGCCGACCATCCCGACCGTCACCACAGAGTTATTCAACCCCATCCATTGACATCATCGCCCCTCATTCCCAACACGAGTATTCCTCCCTTGCAGATCTCCTCCAACAAGCGGGTTACAAAGAGACGCGAGTCTACACACCGGAAGCTGAGAAGGCTCGGACACGTATCCGAAAAACGCTCGACGACGAGGTGGAGGACCTGTACGGCGCGTTTGGGTTCACGCCGCGTGGAACGAGGACTGGAGCCGAACATCGGGTCTCACATTTCACTGAACCCAGCCTCCCGCTGAAATCTTCCTCGTCACTGCTTCGATCACTAGCGCTGTCCCAGATCACAGGGGTAGATAACGATTGCCGGAGAGATCCTCCCGCCATTCCGGCGGTAATTAGCGAACCGACGTGGTGGAACGGCGGCATCGTTGCGCTTGGTCGAGCCGCGAAAGCCGTGATGGACATGTCACCGCCAACGAAAGGCCCCGCAACATTCGAAGACATCGCCCGGCAGGCTTCCACCGGTGTGGGCTTGGGACTGGCAAGAGGTGGCGAAGGAGTGAGGAAAGTCAAGAGCAATTGGGAGCTGGATCGGATTGCCCGATCAACACCGAAAGAGGAACAGCCTCCTATGCCTCGTTTCAACTCGACGCCGGTTGACGATAAGCCTCGGCAGTACCCTGGTCTCGGATACATTCTACCTGCACCAGAAATCGATAGCTTCTTTAGCTCCCCTCCTCCACCGCAGGCTATCGAGGATGAGACTTACGGGTACTGCCCCTTGCCCGAGGACTACGAAGCGCAATGTGACGACGATGACGCGCTGTACGGGATGACCTTTGGCGATGTCGAGAGTCTCGGCTCGAGTCGGAGTCGGAGTCGAGCCAGTAGCGAGGAGAAGGAGACGGATGGCGTTGATGTATCGCTTGGCATGGGAATGGGGAGCGGGAGTACCACTTCTTCCATGGGGTTCGGGAGGAGGATCATGTCCGGAGCGGTGGAGTATGATGAGGACTACGACCCGCCGGTGAAGCCGGCTTCACCTTTGCCCGATGTCGAAGCTGCGTCACGACCTCATCCACGAAGAGCATCGATGACTCCTGAACCCGTGCAAGAGGAGACGGAAGAGCCAAAGCCCGCTCTCAAATACGGCGACCGAGCAAGAAAGCTTAGAATAGCCAAGTCAACACCTGCGTTCACCAGATCACCTGTTCCCGAGTCATGGCTGGGGACGATACGCAAAGCCGTCCTTGGCACCACCTGCCAACCTATCCCAACCGAACTCGAGACTACCACTTCTGTCCCTGCGCCTATGCGGATCAGCCCTATCACACCCGCTCTCCCGACCGTAGTCACCTCATCACCAGTAGTATGCGACTCGACTTCTTCCGAAGCAGAGGACCTCCCCGCCATACCGCCGACAATCACTATTACCGAACCTTCCGGTCCACTATCCTCCATGGCCCTTCGCCTTCGCCCATCACTCGCCAAGTTGCGAGACGCAATATGGACAAGTGAGACGACCGCGCCGATCGAAGACGGGACGAGTCCAACGCTTGGTCCACGCTTGAACTGGGGAGAGCAAGGCGAGCAGTTTGCCGGCTGGAGTCCGCTGAAGAAGCGTGGTCCCCTACGTTGGCGAGAATCAGAGATGGTGACAGGACTTGACGCACTGGGGATCAACACGACCGCCGAGATCGACTATACCAAATCATTCTTTTACAAACCCCCAACTCCACCTCATCCATCACACAGGTCTCACGAGGACCGTTCAACGCGAGATACGGAACCTCCGCAATCTCATCAGTCAGCAGCCACAACCGCTCGACGACAACGATCCATCAAATCCCTCCGTGCCGCTCTCCTCATCCCAGTGGCACCTCCACCCGTCCCGCCAATTCCAGCTTCCTTCCGCTCAGGTTCCGGTCTATGTACACCTCCAATGGACGGACTGGATCGCCCTCAACCTCCCGTCTTGGCAATCTCAAGTCCAGGAGCGTGGGAGGCGGGACTGCCGCCTCGAGAACTGATGTTGGAGGGGGAGGAGTGGGATGCGAAGGATGGCGGAGCTGTGGGTGAGTGGGGGAGGAAGAGGAAGGGGAAGAAGAGGGGATTGAAGAAGAAGAGGAGTGGGTAGGGTGTGGCGTAACAGGAGCTCATGGGAGAATGCTCAGGGGATAGGGAGGGGAGGGTGCTTGCTTGACGGCCTCGCTATGTCTTTATGAGCTTAATGAATGCGATGTCGCTCATGCAGTATGTCACTTGTCACAGCCGAGAGCTCATTGATCTGGCGGACAAGCCCAACGCATACATTACAAGGCAAAGACCACAAGCGAATTTAGAGTCCAAATGCCAATGAAACCTTCATCTCCGCCCACCCTTCCCCTCGGGCGCCCCCGTCCGTCTCTCCCCGACCCGATCCAAGAACTCCCGCTTCTGGAGGAACCCACCAGATCGTCGATTCGCCTCCAGCTCATCTTTGACCTTCTCATCGGACGCCATATGACTATACCAATCCAGCTGCGACTACGTCATCATCAGCGTAGGCGAAAGCAGTTTTAGCGAGACGGGGACGGACCTTCTCGAGGGTCGTCATTTTCTTTCCGGAGGATAGCGCTGCGGACATCTGTTCGAGCGATTGACGGGGTTTTCGCCGGACGGGTGGTTTAGGTGTGGGTTTGGACGGGATGGATGTCTGGGGTGGGAACGGTTGAGGAGCAGCCATAGACGAATAGATTTGGGAAGTCGTTGATGTCGGTGGCGTTCGTATGGGGTCTGTCGATTCTGAGGTCGGCCCGTTGGTAGTGGATACTCGTTCCTGAGCGAGGTAGGCGACCGCCTCGGGATCTGTCGAAGGGAGCATGACGCTCTCACTGAGGCTGTCACTCATGGCTCAGAAGGCAGTCTGGTGATCGACGTACTATGAAGTCTCCCCAGCGAATCGTCTCGCACGCTTCACCTCGACCATCTCCATCTCCTCCTTCTCCAGCTTGTCCGCCTCACGACTGGATCGCTCCACACCTTCTTCTCTCATAGCCGCGAACGCCTCAGCCGCTTTCAGTCTCCTCTCATTCTCCGCGACAAGCTTAGAGCGCTTCACCTCAACCTCGTCCACCTCGTCATGCCCGGAGGAGGTCGAGCTGGAGGATAAGCCGGACCGTCGTCGTTTCGCCGTCTTGCGTTTCGGAGAGGTAGGTACATAGTCGACGTCTTCTTCGTCGGAGCCGAGGTCAGCGGTGGCGGGAGTCGACATGACCTCAGAAAGCGAAGACGAAGTGCAAGTACTGGATTGGGGCTACGAACAGAACAATTCAGATCAAGCTTACTTATCTGTGTACTCCGGCTCGGAAGCAATTCTGCCGAGCTCGGCACGATTTCTGCAGACAAATGTTGATGTGATTCTTTTCTCCCCCACCCTAGCAATTAGCTGTTTCAAAAATGACACGTGGTCATCGTAACGAGAAGGTGGCGGTGATCAGGCACCGCTCGAAGTCAAGAATGTCTTTGGGACCGTCGCCTAATGGTCACAAACCCGAGGGGTCTCCTGAGCTAGCGAGTTTGTCGTTGCTACTCCGCAATCAAGCATATGTCAGACGAAAACACTCTTTTTTGAGTCATCAAAGGGAGAGTTCCTGGCTGAATCATCTCCGTGACTCCTTCACGAGGCAAAACGTGTGGTTCTCGGGAAAATCTTGATTCCTGTCACGATCGTGAATTGAAGCTCGGATAATATCGCTGAACATCGGATAATATCGCTGAACATCGGATAATATCGCCGAACATCGTCGAACATCGCCGAACATCGTCGAACATCGCCGAACATCGTTGAACATCGTCGAACATCGCCGAACATCGCTGAACATCGGATAACATCGGATAACATCGCCGAACCTCGCCGAACCTCGCCGAACCTCGCCGAACCTCGCCGAACCTCGCCGAACATCGTCGAACATCGCCGAACATCACCGAAGATAGGCCTGGAAGACGGTGTATAAAAGGGATGGA